>Ga0272443_10000709_pt1 | contig 57168 bp, 49 predicted proteins | sample SSMAcet12_FD_193581 | JGI IMG/M metagenome (GOLD analysis project Ga0272443, IMG submission 193581) | Marine sediment archaeal communities from Little Sippewissett salt marsh, Falmouth, MA, United States - SSM-Acet-12 | ecosystem: Environmental > Aquatic > Marine > Wetlands > Sediment ... | reverse complement strand
TGGCAAATCCACCACCCTTGCGGCGATGCTGCACCACGTCAACCAGAATCGTACCGCCCATATCATCACCGTCGAGGACCCCATCGAGTACCTTCACCGCGATGTCAAGAGTATCGTCAACCAGAGGGAGGTGGGCTCCGACACGCTTTCTTTCGGAGCCGCTTTAAAGAGCGCCCTCAGGCAGGACCCGGATGTGATCATGGTGGGGGAAATGAGGGATTTTGAAACCATCGAGACGGCCCTGGTGGCCGCTGAAACGGGGCACCTCGTGTTGAGCACAGTCCACACGGTGGACGCCACGGAAACGGTGAACAGGATCATCTCGGTCTTCCCTCCCTACCAGCAAAAACAGATCCGGCTCCAGCTGGCGGGAGTCCTGCAGGGGATCATTTCCATGAGACTGGTCCCTCGCAGTGACGGGAAGGGCCGGGTTCCTGCTGTTGAGGTCCTGGTGGCCACCAACCGGGTCCGGGAGTGCATCGTGGACAAGGACCGGACCCACGAACTGAACGACATTATCGGGGCCGGCTATACCCAGTACGGAATGCAGTCCTTCGACCAGGCCCTGATGATGCTGTACAAGAAAAACCTGATTACCTATGAGGAAGCTCTCCGGCAGAGTTCCAGGCCCGACGATTTCGCCCTGAAGGTCAAGGGGATCGATGCCACCGACGAGTCATGGGTGGAATTCGAGAAGATGGCTGCGGATCAGAATTCCGAAGGAAAAGAGGCCGATGCCGGTGAGGACAAGGAGAAAGAACTGAATATCGATCGTTTCTGATGACCCCGACTACCCAAGGATCAGCCAGGGAATGGGCGCTGAAGGCCTTGGCCCGGAGGATGCGAACAGTCCAGGAGATCGAAAAAGGACTCGCTCACCGCGGCTGTGCCTCGGGCGCGATAAGGGAAATCCTGGAGAACCTGAAAGAACTGGGTTACCTGGACGACGCCAGATTTTCCGAGGTCTGGGTTGCCGGCAGGTCGGAAGTTCGGCTCCATGGGCCCTTGCGCCTCTTGAGGGACCTTCGGGCCAAGGGGGTGGAGGAGGAAACCGCGAAAGAGGTGATCCGAAGGCTTCTTCCCAGATCCAGGGAGATGGAACTTGCCCGCCGCGCGGCCGAGAAGAAACACCGCACCATGAGAGGATCCGGGATCCAGGCCGCCGCAGCCATGCACCGCCATTTAAGATCCAGGGGTTTTTCCCCGGAGGTGATCCACACCGTGCTTTCCCAAACCCGTTTCGAGGAGGAGGAAAATTGAAAGGATCCCAGGTCCGGGAGATGTTCCTGAAATATTTTGAAGACCAGGGACATCGCCGGGTCCGAAGCGCATCCCTCGTCCCCCGGAACGATCCCTCCCTTTTCTTTACCAATGCGGGGATGGTGCCTTTCAAGGAGGTTTTTCTCGGGAGGGAAAAAAGGGAATACAGCCGGGCGGCCTCGGTCCAGAAATGCATGCGGGTTTCAGGCAAGCATAACGATCTTGAAAACGTGGGGCGCACCCCCAGGCACCACACGTTTTTCGAGATGCTCGGGAATTTCTCATTCGGGGATTATTTCAAAAAAGAGGCTATCCTTTTTGGCTGGGAATTCCTGACCGTCTCGGCCGGACTGGATCCGGCGGGCCTCGTGGCGACCGTTTTCAGGGAAGATGACGAGGCCTATGATCTCTGGCAGGAGGTTTCGGGCCTGCCCCGGGATCGCATCTACCGTCTGGACGAAAAGGACAACTTCTGGTCGATGGGCGACACGGGCCCATGCGGGCCCTGCTCGGAGATCCTCGTGGACCAGGGCCCCGGTGCGGGGTGCGGTCAGCCCGACTGCGATCCTGCCTGTGACTGCGGCCGGTTTCTTGAACTCTGGAACCTGGTTTTCATGCAGTACGATCGAGACGCGGAAGGAACCCTGACCCCCCTTCCCAAACCGAGCATCGATACCGGGATGGGTCTTGAGCGGCTTGCCTGTGTTCTCCAGAAGCAAGACAGCAATTATCACACCGATCTGGTTTTCCCTTTTGTCCAGGAAGCCGCCAGGATGTCCGGGGTTTCCTACGGGGCTTCGGAAAAGAGCGACGTCAGCCTCCGGGTGATCGCGGACCATGTCCGGGCGGTGACCTTTCTGGTATCCGATGGCGTTCTGCCTTCCAATGAAGGCCGCGGTTATGTTCTGAGAAGGATCATGCGAAGGGCCGCGAGGCACGGGAAGCTCCTGGGTCTTGACAGGCCGTTCCTGCACCGGATCTGTCCCCTGGTCGGGGATATCCTCGGGGATGCTTTCCCCGAGTTGCGGGAGAACATGAAGAAGGTGGAAAAAGTCGTTCATCTCGAAGAGGATCGATTCCTGCGGACCCTTGACCAGGGCCTCGCCCGCCTGTCTAACCTCCTTGATGAAGTCAGGGAAGGGAAGTCTGGGCTTCTTCCGGGCGAGGAGGCTTTTCGCCTTTATGACACCTACGGTTTTCCTCTGGATCTCACCGAGGATATCGCGGCCGAAAGCGGCGTCAAGATTGACCTTGGAGGTTTCGAACGGGAGATGAAGAGCCAGAAGGACCGGGCCCGCGCAGCCTGGTCAGGTTCCGGCGCGGCAGATGTGCCGCAGGCTTTCCGTGATCTCAGGGAACAGACGGGACCGGTGGCCTTTACTGGATACGAGGAGGAGGAGACTGGTAACGTCAGGGTCAGCGGGCTGGTGGTTAACGGTGCTCTTGTTAAACTCCGGGAAGGGGAAGGAGACGTTGAAGTCGTCCTGGACCGGACCCCGTTCTACGGGGAGAGCGGGGGACAGGTGGGAGACAAGGGCACACTGACCGGGGGAAGTTTCACGGCGCAGGTAATGGATACCATTAAACCTCTTCCGGATCTGACTGTCCACCGGTGCCGCCTGGTTGAGGGGGTCATCCGCACAGGGGACACCTGCACGGCACGGGTGGACCATTTCCATCGGGCGGCGACCAGGCGGAATCACACTGTCACCCATCTCCTCCACGCCGCGCTGCGGGAAGTCCTGGGGGACCATGTCCAGCAGGCGGGGTCCCTCGTCGGGCCGGACAGGTTCCGTTTTGATTTCAACCACTTCGAGGTGATCAATCCCGGGCAGCTCAAAACCGTCGAAGATATCGTCAACAGCCATACCCTTGAGAACCTCAAGGTCAATACCAGCATGATGACTCCCGAGGAGGCCGTGAAAAAAGGCGCCATGGCTCTTTTTGACGAAAAATACGGAGACGTAGTCAGGGTCGTATCGGTACCCGGCGTGAGTATGGAGCTGTGCGGGGGGACCCACGTGCAGAGAACCGGGGATATAGGACTTTTCAGGATCACCCACGAGGGTGGCATCGCGGCAGGGGTCAGACGCATCGAGGGCGTGACGGGGACAAAGGTCCTCGACCTGCTCCGGACCGAGGAGGAGTTCCTTTCCCAGCTCGCCGGTGAGGTCAAGGTTCCGGTCCCGGAGCTTCCGGCAAGGATCCGGAAGCTCCTCGAAACGCTCCAGGAACAGGACCGGAAGATAAGGGAGTTGAAAAAGGATCTGGCAGGGGGCGGGTCTTTGGATCCGGCGGGGCAGATCCGGGAGACCGCCGGCATCCGCTACCTTGCCGTCGAACTCCCCGGACAGGATGCCCAGGGCCTTCGGGAGGCTGCTGACCGGATGAGAGACCGGGTAGGCAGTGGTATCGTGGTCCTCGCCACCAGGGACGGGGAGAAGGTTTTTCTGATCGTGCGGGTGGCGAAAGAACTCGTTGAGAGGTTTCCGGCGGGCGAACTCGTCCGCCGTCTCGCTCCCATCGTCGGAGGCAGCGGCGGAGGGCGCGCGGATATGGCTCAGGCCGGGGGAAAGAAACCCGAAGCCCTTCCCGCTCTTCTTGAAGGAGTGAAGGATGTCATCGACGAAATGGCCGAAACGGGACGGGCTTGATCACGGGAATCGAGGGTGGTTCCCTGTTTCCGGTGCCTGGTTTTTCCCGGCTGGTCCCCTTCCCGAAAGAAGAAGAACGGATGCCTGGAGGAATTGCCAGTAAATGGATATGCTGAAGACCTATAGAAGATTGTTTACCCTTGGTGACCTGCTGCTCCTTGCCCTGGGGGCCTTTCTGTTTGCCGGGATCCTTACCACCCTGATCGTTCCTCCTCCGGATGCCAGTACCACCCGTTCGAGGCCGGAACGCAGGGAAAAGGCTGTCGCCGGCTCGGATACGGGCCTTGATGGCGGGATCATACTGAAAAGGAACCTTTTCGGGAGCCGGGTTTCCTCTCCTTCTCCCTCCCCGAGACAGCTGGCTGAAGAGGAGATGGAAGAGCTTCCGGAAAGCGTTCTCCCCCTCGCTTTGTTAGGGACCGTCGTACAGGAAAAGGGAGAGAACTCTCTGGCCATCATCCTTAATGAGAACACCAGGGAAGAGCAGTTATACGCCGTGGGAGATACGGTGGGCGAGGGAGCCATTGTCTCTTCGGTGGCGCGCAACCGGGTGGTACTCCTGCGGGACGGGCAGGAGGAGATCCTGGAAAAGGTTCTCGAAAGCTCGTCGACAGAATCGTCCTCCTCCCGCCCGAGATCCCGGCCCCAGAGAGCTCCCTCGGCCAGGATTTCTTCCAGGGATGACAGTTCCGTCGGGGTTCGCAAAGCGGGGGAAAACAGCTATGTCCTGGACCGCCGGGAGGTGGAAGGGGTCCTTCAGGATTTTAACAAGCTGCTCACCCAGATTCGCGTTGTTCCCCACTTCTCGGAGGGGAATCCCGATGGATTCAAGATCTTCAATATCCGTCCCGGGAGCCTGTTCGCTCAGCTTGGAATGGTTAACGGGGATATTATAAAGAGGGTCAATGGTCTGGATATCACCGGACCCGAACAGGCTCTCGAAATGTTTGCCCAGCTCAGGGACGAAAACCAGGTGACGGTGGACCTGGAACGGTTCCGGAAAAACCTTACCCTGCAATACGAGATCAGGTGATGCCCATGAAAATGAAAATATGGAAACTCGCAGTCCCGTTTCTCCTCCTGGCTGTATGCCTCCTGCCTCAAAGGGCTTCGGGTGCACAGGCCTACAATATCGATTTTTCGGATGTTGATATCAAACAGGTTATCGAAACAGTCAGTGAGATCACGGGGAAGAATTTCCTTGTGGATGACAGAGTCCAGGGAAGGGTAACCATTATCGGACCCAAGTCCCTCACCGAGCCCGAACTGTACCAGGTTTTCCTTTCCGTTCTGCAGGTAAAGGGATTTGCCGTGGTGCCCTCAGGGAAGATCAACAAGATCGTTCCCGTAGCAAGCATCACCACGTCAGGGGTGGAAATCAGGGTGGAAGAGGGCCTAACCCGGTCGGTCATGGATTACTACGTCACCCATGTCATTCCGGTGAAATACACCGATGCCGACGACCTGAAAACCCTCCTGACGCCGCTCCTCCCCAAAACCGACAGCCTAACCTCCTACGGACCTACCAATCTTCTCATCGTAACCACCACGGAATCCCTGTTCTCCCGTTTGAGCGAGATCATCACCCTCGTGGATGTGCCGGGGGCCCGTGAGGAGATCCGCATCATAGAAGTGCAATACGCCTCCGTGGCGGAACTGGCCAGCAAGATCACTCAGGTCATCCAGACCCAGGCCGGCGTTTCCGCCGCGAGAAGGACGCCGCGGGGACAACCTGCTCAGGATACCTCCTCGACCCAGGTCAAGATCATTCCCGACGAGAGGACCAACTCGCTCATCGCTATCGGGGATATCCAGACCCTCGACCGCATCGAGGAGCTTGTCCGAAAACTGGATGTTTCCGTCCCCCAGGGTGCTGGAAAGATCCACGTTTACTATCTTCAGAACGCCGACGCCGAGGAACTGGCCAGTGTCCTGACCGGGATCCCGCTCCAGGATTCGGTAGTCGCTGCCGAGGGAGCGCAGGAGCAGGCTCCCAAGCCGGCCCCGAGGGCAACGGCCAGTAAAACCGATGTCTCCATCATCGCCGACGCGGCAACCAACGCGCTGGTCATCACAGGAACAGCAGCCGAGTTCGAGGCGCTCAGGGAGATCATCCAGAAGCTCGATATCCCGAGGGAACAGGTTCTGGTGGAGGTCCTCATCGCCGAGATCTCCTTTACGAGGACCATGGAGCTTGGAGTCGAATGGCGCATCGGAGATGACCTGGACGGGGATGCGGCTCTTTACGGCGGAACCAGCTTTGGAGAATTCAATGAACTCGCCCTGACCTTCCCGACCCTTCCAAGCGGGTTGGTTGTCGGGGCCATCGGGGAAACCATCACCTTCGGGGATTATGAGTTTCCGAGCCTGGGAGCCATGATCCGCGCGCTGAAAACCGACTCTGATATCAACATCCTTTCCACACCCACCATCGTGACCACAGACAACAAGGAAGCGGAGATCATCGTGGGACAGACGGTTCCTTTCCAGACGAGCCAGAAATACGATTCCAACAACCAGCCCATCTACACTTTCGATTACAGGGACGTGGGACTGACCTTGAAGCTCACCCCGCAGATCAACAGCGACCGGTTCGTGAAAATGGACATCTTCAGCAAGCTCGAGGCCCTCGTGGCCGGATCGGCAGGCACCCAGGAGCTGGCTCCCACTACCTTGAAAAGACAGGCGAATACGACGGTCGTCGTCAAAGACGGGTATACGGTGGTGATCGGGGGAATGATCCGGGACGACAAGACCAAGAATGTCAGCAAAGTCCCCCTTCTCGGTAGCCTTCCTCTTCTGGGCCCTCTCTTCCGATCCGAGACGACCCAGTCGGAAAAGACCAACCTCCTCATTTTCATGACGCCGCACATAATCACCGGGTCCGATGAGCTTCAGGCCATAGGGCAGGAGCGGCTGAAAAATTTCAGAAGTCAAACCATTGAGTTCGGGGAGAAGATCCTCTCTGACATCCAGGAAAAGGAACAGCAGGCGGAACCTGCCCAGGAAGAGGAACAATGACATTTCCCGGTATCGAGGAACGTGTTTTTCAGGCCCTTTCCGAAGGGGGCTGGATGTCCCCCCAGCAGCTTGAGGAGGTGGCTCAGTACGCCCGCAGGAGAGGCAAGGATCTGGGAGAGGCCCTCGTAGAGGGTGGATTCCTGGAGGAAAACGACTTTCTCGGCATTGTAAGCAAGGTAACGGAGGTCCCGTTCCTTCGGGAGCTTCCCTCAGGCCCGACGATTACGGAGGGTGCCGGTGCCCTGCCCATCCAGTTCGCCAGGAAGCACACCCTTTTCTCTTTCAGGGATCCGGCGGACGGAGTCCTGCGAGTGGCCGTCCATCGCCTTGACGGAGAGGTCCTGGGGAACGTCGCCACCTTCTTCGGTCAGCCGGTCCTTCCCGTCCTGAGCACCCGGAGAACCATTTCCGAGGCGATCAACAGGACCTATGAGAGATCTTCCGAATCCGCCGGGGAAGCCATTGAAAGCCTGGAGAGCGGTGATCTTACCCTTCGGGCTGCGGACCTGGATGAACCTCAGGACCTTCTCGATGCCTCCGATGAAGCGCCCATCATCAACTTCGTCAACTCGGTTCTTTACGAGGCTGTCAAGGACAGGGCGAGCGACATCCATTTCGAACCCTTCGAGGGGGACCTGTCCATCAGATACAGGGTGGACGGAGTTCTGCACAGCGCCCACAACCTGTCAAAAAAACACCATTCCCCGATTCTTTCCCGGGTAAAGGTTATGGCGAACCTGGATATCGCCGAAAAGCGCCTGCCCCAGGACGGAAGGATCAGGATCAAGATCGCCGGGAAGGATATCGATATCCGCGTTTCCACCGTCCCCACCAGTTTTGGTGAGCGGGCCGTCCTCAGGCTCCTCGACCGAAGCCAGGTCCTTTTGGGGCTGGAGGAGATCGGCATGGCCAAGGACCACCTTCGCGCCATGGAAAGGATAACCCATCTCTCCCACGGGATCACTCTTGTCACCGGCCCCACGGGAAGCGGTAAGACCACCACCCTGTATGCCGCCCTGACACGGATCAACTCGGCCGACAAGAACATCATCACCGTGGAAGACCCCGTGGAGTACCAGCTCCAGGGCATCAGCCAGATCCATGTCAATCCAAAAATCAACCTGACCTTTGCCAATGGCCTCAGATCCATCCTCCGGCAGGATCCAAACGTGATCATGGTGGGAGAAATAAGGGATCTCGAAACAGCCCAGATCGCCATTCAGGCGTCCCTGACCGGACACTTGGTTTTTTCGACCCTTCATACCAATGACGCGGCGGGGGCGGTGACAAGGCTCATCGATATGGGAGTGGAACCGTTTCTGGTGGCCTCTTCCGTCACCTCCATCCTGGCGCAAAGGCTCGTCAGGGAGATCTGTCCCCACTGCAAGGAGCAATATGACCCTCTTCCGGAAGAAGTGGAGGAAGTCGGCATTGATAAGGGAGAAATACCCTCCGGGGGACTTTGGCGCGGTGCCGGGTGCCCGAAATGCATCGGCACCGGGTACCTCGGGAGGACGGGAATCTACGAACTGCTCCTGGTTTCCGACGATATAAGATCCGCCATCCTCAAGAACCCGGACAGCCAGAGCGTGAAAAAGGTCGCTTTTGATCAAGGGATGAGGACCCTGAGAAAGGATGGAGCCCTCAAGGTCCGGGAGGGCATCACAACCATCGAAGAGGTCTTAAGAGTCACTCGGGAAGAGAACGGAAATGCCGCTCTTTGAGTACACAGCCCTAGACAGCAAGGGACGCAGGAAAACAGGGTTCCTTGACGCCGTGAGCCCCCAATCCGCAAGGGAAAGGCTCAAGGGTGACGGTTTTTTCATCGTGGATCTCTCCTCTGCGGCCGTGGTCAGCAAGGACCAGGGGCAAAAACTATTCCCGGTTTTAACCCGGTTCTCCAAGTCCGATCTTGCTTCCATGACCCGGCAGCTCTCCACCTTGTTAAAAGCAGGCCTGCCGCTGGTCCAGGCATTGGAAGCCCTTGTGGAGCAGATGGAAAAACCAGCCGTGAGAAAAACCCTTTCCGGAGTCCGTAACCTTATCAACGAAGGGGCTTCCTTTCATGAAGCCCTTGCCGAGTATCCTTCGGTTTTCCCTCCCATGTATGTCCAGATGTGCCGGGCGGGGGAGGCCGGAGGATTCCTCGATGAGATCATGGGGCGCCTCGCGGGCACCCTTGAAAAGGAAGTCCAGATCAAGGGCCGGATCGCCGCCGCTCTGGTTTATCCAGTGGTGATGACTGTGATCGGCGGAGGGCTCCTCCTGTTTCTCTTTGCCTTTGTGGTTCCCCAGGTTGTGGGCATTTTTTCCGATTTCGGCGAGGATCTTCCTCTTCCGACACAGATCCTTCTTTTTATCAGTGGTTTTCTTTCCAGGTTCTGGTTCCTGATAATTCTTGCTGTTGGAGGGCTTATCGTTGCTTACTGGTGGTTTTCGCGCAGCCGGAGATTCGGGGTTGTCGTGGATGGCTGGAAGCTGAAAATCCCCCTTTTCGGGAACCTTTTTTTGAAAATTGCCACTGTCCGCCTTTCCCATATTCTCGGCACCCTCCTGGCGAGCGGGGTCCCCCTCGTCAAGGCTCTTGAGGTGGTCGGTGAGGTCATGGGGAACCGGGTTCTTTCCTCGGCGGTCCGGCAGGCGCAGGTCTCCGTTTCGAGGGGAGGGTCCCTTGCCGACGCGTTCAGGGCCAGCGGAGTGTTCCCGCCCATTCTTCCCAGAGTGGTCGCGGTGGGGGAGCAGAGCGGTGATCTGTCCGGGATGCTCACGGGGATCGCCGACTCCTACGAAGAGGAGGTGGCCAGAACGATTCAGGCCATGACGGCCGCCCTCGAACCGGCTCTCATCGTGGTCATGGCCTTCGCGGTTTTTTTCGTGGTCGTGTCCATCCTTCTCCCCATATTCGAACTGAACCAGCTGGTGAGGACCGGATAGTGGACGGGGGTGATCATGGGGACGATTCAGACGGATCCCATCCTGCCGGGAAGGCTGAAAGGAGAAAGCGTGGAAGATCTTGGTTGCAAAGGGAAAAATATCGGGAATAGTGGTTTTACACTTCTAGAGCTTCTGGTGGTCATGGCCATCCTCGCCACCCTGACCTGGATCGTGGCTCCCCGTTTCCTGGGGGAACCCGAAAAGGCGAGAAGGCTCAAGGCCGAGATCACCATCGCCAACCTTGAAACCGCCCTGAAAACCTTCTATTTAGACAACGGTTTTTACCCAAGCTCCGATCAGGGGCTGGATGCCCTCGTCCGGGAGCCCGATATCGAACCCGTCCCCAACAATTGGAGAGAAGACGGCTATCTCGAAAAAGGGAAAGTGCCCCAGGATCCATGGGGTCACGATTTCGTCTACCTCTCGCCCGGCATTCACGGGGAGTTCGATATCATTTCCTATGGCGCGGATGGTATGGAAGGGGGAGAAGGGCGGGATACCGACATTGAGTCGTGGACCCTGGAATAGCCTGTTTCCAGGCGGCAGACCCCTTGCGTCAGGCTGGTTTGGAGGGTTCGGATAAGGATGGGCATCAGAGGGGCAGGGAAGGTGCGGAATCCGAAAATGGCTCCGCGGGACAACTGTGGATTCACCCTCCTCGAGCTTGTGCTTGTCATGGTGGTCATCGGGCTTTTTGTCGGACTGGCCCTTCCCAGGCTCCCGGATATCTCCGGGGCAAGAATGCAGAAAACAGCTCGCAAGGTGGCCGGGACATTACAAACGGCGCGAATGCGGGCCATAACCCTCAGGCGTTACTACCGCGTGGAAGTCGATGTGGATAACGAAAAAATCCTGATTTCCTACTTTGGTCCCGAAGGGACTTTCATCGAGGACGATTCGGTGCAAACCTACCAGGCGAAGGATACCGATATCGTTGACATGATCACCTCCACCCGGGACAGGACCAGAGAAGGCACGGGATGGATTTACATCTCCCCGCGCGGTTTTATCGAACCCTCGCTGATCCACCTGAGGGACATGCGGGGCCGGGATCTTACGGTTTCCCCTTCTCCGGCTGGAGGAAGAGTCCGGATCATGGAAGGCTATGTGGATCTTGGTTCGGGGTGAGGAAAAAAGACCGGCCCTGCAGAGGGGGGCCCTCACGGCCGGGTTCACGCTTCTGGAGATCCTGGTAGCACTCCTGGTGGTCAGCTTTTCATTCCTCGTCCTTCTCCAGACGGATGGTTTGAACGCCACCCGCACCATTCACGCGAAAAAACTGCTCGGAGCTGTCCGGCTCGCCGAGAGCAGGATGGAAGAGCTTTTTTCGAAGGGATCCGAAGAGGTGATCTCCGAAGACGGGGAGCAGGAAGACGGATCCTATTCCTGGGAAACGGTTGTCTCCGACACCCAGTACGAAGCTCTCAAGGAAGTGCGATTAACCATCCGCTGGCTCGAGGGCAGCCGGGAGGAAGAGTATGTCGTTCTGGCCTATCTGCCCCGATGATCCCGGAGGGTGGATGAAGAGGGTGCGCGGGCGGGAAGAAGGTGTGGCCCTCATTCTGGTGACGATGGCTATCTTTCTCCTGACCGTCGCGGTCCTCGGCACGAAAACCGGGGTTGACCTGGGCGAGGAAATCGTCCTCAGCACGGCCGAGGAAACAAGGGCATTTTACCTCGCGCGATCCGGGCTTGCGCTGGTACAGGAAGTTCTCGCGGAAGATGAGTCGAACTATGATTCCTATGAGGATGACTGGGCTGCCGCCAACACCATCGGCGCCATCCCCATAGCCGATGTTGGGTGGGTCGTTGGACAGGTATCCGATGAGGAAGGAAAATTCAACGTTCTTGACCTGGTCAATGAAAATGGTGAAACAGACGAGAATACCGATGCCGCCGCCTTTCGCCTCCAGGACCTTCTGGAGATCCTCGGCCTCCCGAGATCCAGGGCCGTGGAGATCGTTGACAGCCTCATCGACTGGATGGATTTCGACGGCTCCGTGACGGGATCCGGGGCAGAGGACCCTTATTATTCCTCCCTGTCTTCTCCCTACCCCTGTGCCAACGCTGCTCCGCGGTCCCTGCAGGATCTCGGTTTGGTCAAGGGGATCGGCCGTGTCCTGTTATGGACCGGTGAGGGGGAAGTGCCCGCCCTCGAAAAGTACCTGACGGTTCACGGGGAGAAAAAAGCCGGGGACAAGTTTCGGCGCGTCAACATCAACACCGCTCCTCTGGAGGTCCTGATGGCCCTTGACCCCGAAATCGATGAGAAACTTGCCCAGGAAATCATCGAAAGCAGACAGGATCAGCCTTTTGAAAACCCGGCTCAAATCAAGGATGTTCCGGGTTTTCCGGGCGACGAATTCTACAGCAACGATCTGGCTGTTCTTATCGATGTCGCCAGCAGCCATTTCGCGGCGAGGATCACAGGAGAAACGATGGTGGCGTCTTCCAGTATTTACGGGGTCTTCCAGAGGAAGGGAGAGAGCGTCAATCTTGTGTACTACAGGGGGTTCTGATACCTTCAGATTCGGAAAGAGGCTGGCTCGACCTGAATGCAAGGGAAGACCGTTGTGAAAGTTTTTCTATTAATTACGGCCATGGATGGTTTTTCCGGCTGTATGAAAATTTCAGGGGCAAGGCGTTTCCCTGTTTTTTTAAAAAACTGCGAGGAGTTTGATGTTTGAGCGAAAGGGAACAGGTGTCGCCCTCGAGGCTGATGGGACCGTTCGGGTAGTAGAATTGACCGCTGCCGTCGGCAAGCGGAGCGTGTCAAGGATGGAGATCTTCCCGCCGTGTGGGGCCGATCCCTTTTCCTCGTGGGAGGAGGGGGTGAAAAAGGCCCGCGAACTGGGGATCGATGTGGACGGCTCCACCGTTGGGATCAGCGATTCCCTGACATACCGGAAAACCCTGAGTTTTCCCTTCAGGTCCCGAAGCCGGATCATGCAGATCCTGGTATCGGAACTGGAAGGGGAGATCCCGATCCCCTCCGAGACGGTTGTCGCCGATTTTCTGGCCGGCAGCCCTCTGGAAAAGGGAGTCAAAGGGATCGCTTTTGTCTGCTCCCGGGAAACGGTGGCCGGAATCCTCGAGATCTTCGACGGAGGAACCAGACTTCGGGGAATTCAGCCTCTTTCCCTTGGGCTGGCCGGATTTTCAAGGACCATTGGCCTGAGAGATGGAGGAGCGGTTTTTTGCTCTGAGGGTGAAGCTCTCCTTGTCCGGATGAGATCATCCTTTATTGAATCGATCCAGCGGTTTTCATCCGTCCGGGAAGGGGAGCAGGATCCGGTTTTTTCCCTGGCTGAGGAGGCATTCCAAACGGTCCGGGAAGGTGATGGTTTTGTCCTGGCCTGTTCGGGGTCCTCCGCCTCCGTTTTCAGGGAACACCAGGGGAGCAGGGACATTCGTTTTCTGGATCTGGGCGATCCGGAAAAAACCGCTGGCGCGGTGGCGTTATCTCCGGAAAAAGCCGAGTTTGCCGTTGCTTTGGGTCTTGCCTTGCGAAGCATCGGAAGCAGATATTCCATCGCCTTTGATCTCCGCCAGGGACCTTTTTCACCGATGACGGTCTATTCGGCCCTGAAAAAGCCGGCCATCCGCACCGCGGTTCTGGGTCTTCTGGTGTTTCTTTTTTTCGTGGGAAATCTCATGGCAGGTTCGGGGAAGGCCAAGGCCAGGTTTGAAGAATACTCGACCCGGATCCAGTCGGAATTTTTGGAGCTGTTTCCCGATGCCCGCCCGGTTCCGGGACAAGAGGTTGCCGAGACCCGCAACAAGCTGGAGGAGCTGAAGCGAAAAGTCGATGAAATGTCGGGATTCGAGGGAAAAGGGGCCCTCGCCGTCCTCGCCCGGCTCAGCGCGGCCGTCCCCCAGGAGATATCCCTCAAAATCGATGAACTTTCCTATGATTCGAAAAGGCTGAGGTTGGAAGGCACCGTCACATCCTTCGATTCTGTGGACAAGGTCAAAAGCGCCCTGGAAGAAGAACCTTTCTTCACTCAAGTCCAGGTTCAAAACGCCAGGGTCGGGGCCGACATGAACAAGATCAGTTTTCGTCTGGAGATGGAGGTTCGCTAGGATGATCGACTTCCTCAGAAAGCTCTCCCCCCGCGAAAGGATTCTCCTTATCGTGGCCTCTCTCTTCGTCGGGGGATCCCTGCTTTTCGGGGTTGTCGTCAGCCCCCTCGTTTCCAGCCAGGACCGTTACCAGGACCTGGCTTCACGGCAGCAAAAAAACCTGGACCAGTTCCGGGAACTGGCACGGGAGTATCATGCGGCAGAAGCGACTTTGGTGGAACTGGAACGCAGCCTGGCCCGCAGAAACACCGACACCTCCCTGCTCGCGGCCATGGAGGCGGAAGCCAGAAGCCTTGGGCTTGCCGATAAGATCGCCAGCATGAAACCCCTTTCCCGGGAGTTGGAATCCGGTATTGTGGAAGCGAGCGTCGAACTGAAAATCGAGAAAATTGATCTCGGGGAGCTCACCGGCTTCTTAGAGGCGGTGGAGGGAAACGAGCTCATGGCCAGGACGGCCAGGCTGCGCGTTAAGACCCGCTTCGATGACCCTCAACTCCTTGATGCAACCGTTCTGGTGACGGCTCTGGAGGCCCAATGAACCGGAAAAGTTCCCTGCGCTACGTTGGATATATCCTCTGCTTCCTCTTTTTCACCCTCTTGTTCGCTGTGATAAATTTTCCCCAGGAAAAGCTGACCTCGTGGGTCAATGGGCAGCTGCTAGACGCTTCGAAGGGGGCTCTCCGGGTTGAGGCGGCTTCCCCTTCCTTTCCTTTTTCGTTGAAGTTGCGGGACGTTTCCCTCGATATGGGGAAAGACCAGGTGGTCCTCGGGGATGCAGTTGTCTCCCCGAGCCTGATCAGGCTTCTTTCCGGCGGCAAAGGGGCCCGCGTCCGGTTTTCGGGTCCGTGGGGGTCTTCCAGGTTCAGCTTGCGCTCGGGAAAGGCAAAGTGGGCGGTGGAGGTGGAATCCTTCGGGGCCGACCTGGGGAATTTTTCTCTTCCTGATGATGTCCCCTATCGCCTGAAGGGAGCAGCAAAGGTGGAAGGAAACCTCCGGGGGGAAAACGGTTCCTCCGGAAAAATGTTGGATGGTCAGGGAGAACTCCACGGTGAGGGAATCCAGATCGCCGGAGGCCTTCTTGAAACCATAGGTCTTTCTTCCCTGGACTTTTCCACCCTGAGCCTGTTTTTTACTATTGAGAACGCTGTCTTGAGTATCGGGGAAAACCAGCTTGAGGGAGACCTTAGCGCAAAAGCCCGGGGAACGGTACGTCTGGTGCCCGATCGCTTCGAGGATTCCCGGCTGGACCTGATTCTCGAGATCAAACCGGGGGACAGGATCAAGGAGAAGGTATTGCCCCTGTTCTCCCTTGCAGGTTCCCGGCCCAGAGCGGATGGCAGCATTACACTGCATATCAGGGGAACCATCGGCCGTCCCTCCATAACAGGTTGAGGAACGTTAAGGTCCGTCCAATGTCCAACGTCCAACGTCCAACGCTCAATGATAAATCCTGCCTGGCATTGACCAGGTATTTTTTTAGACGACATTCAGGTGGGAGATGCATTTTTCTCTTTTCAGTTCTGGTGCTGATCTTTGCCTGCACGGCTTCGGGGATTTCCCGAAAAACGCCGGACCAGTCCTACGCACCCGGGGAACTCATCGTTGCCTTTTATGAAACCGTTTCCGGGGAAAGGATCCGTGAAATAGTCAGCGAGGAGGGGGGTCGGATCGGAAAGGCCCTGGGAGGGAGGAACCTTTTCCTGATCCTCTTTCCGGAGGAGACGGACATCCCCGGGACGGCCGAACGATTCTCCGATTACCCGGAAGTCCGCTACGCCGAACCCAACTACCGTGCCATCCTGCTGGAGAAAAAATGAGAACGAAGACCTTTTTTGCCTTTGTTCTTTTTTTCGGTTTTTTCTTTCTGCCGTTTGAGGTCCGGGCCGTCTCCGGCGAACCGGCCGCTCTCCCTGCCTACAGGGAGGGAGAGGTCCTGGTCAAGTTCCGGGTAGGGTCGGATGAGGATGACCGCGCCTGGGCTCGGGGATTCGTGGGGGCTTTAAACGTCAGGAAAATCAGACGTCTGGGAATTGAGAAACTCTCCCTGAGCCCGGGGATAACCGCTCTTGAAGCTGTGCAGATGCTCCGGTCTGACCCCTCAGTCGAATACGCCGAACTGAACTGGCGGGTTCGTTTCCTGGACATGCCGAGGGTCGAACCGGGAGATCCTGATCTTTCCTCCCAGTGGCACCTGGATGCTCCCCCTTTGACCGGCTACTTTCTCACCATCAGCCGGCCGGTTTTAATTGACAGGGATGTCGACGCCCCCGAGGCATGGGCCGTGATGCAGGAGGTTTTCACCGGCCCCGTGACGGGGGGGACCATCGGGGTCCTGGATTCGGGCTGCGGGGAATTCGGCTATTTCCAACCATCCCTGGGATACATTCCCAATCACGAGGACCTGCCCAACAGCTCTCTTTGGGTAAATTCCGTGGAGCTGCTAGAGCCGGGCGACAGCCCCTCGGATGCCAATTCCTATGCCGATGATGTAAACGGGTGGGATTTCATGGACGACGACAACACCATGACCGACCCATATAATCTGGTGGAGGAATGGCTTTTCCCCCACGGAACTTTTATCAGCGGGATCATCGCCGCCGGGTGGGATAACGGAAGGGGAGGAGTCGGTCTGGGAGCCGGGAAAGTGAAGGTCATGCCCTTAAGGAGTCTGTATCTGGATGAAACCCTGCTGGGTATCGATTACGCCATCCAGACAACTTCCGGTGCGCCCCCCGTCAGGGTCCTGAACGCTTCGTGGACTTTCGAACACGACATCCAGGCCCTTCGGGAAGCCATTGAGGCGGCCGGAGAGGCAGGCATCGCGTTAGTGGCCGCGGCCAGCAACGACGGATTAAACAACGATCCGGGCGCGGGGGCTTTCCCGGCTGAGTACACCAAGGTGCCCCTCGACAACGTCCTGGCCGTGGCGGCATCCAGCTCTACCGGCGGTCTGGCCTATTTTTCCAACTACGGGCCTGAATCCGTCCAGGTGGCCGCCCCGGGCCATGGCATCTTTTCCATCCATTGGGGGACCGATGAGTACGAGACCGAAAGCGGCACCTCCTTCGCGGCCCCCATCGCAGCCTCGGCCCTGGCGATCATCATGTCCGTTAATCCCGGCCTCACCCCGGCCCAGGCCATCGACAGAGTCATCGACGGCGGGGATTTCGACGCACGGCTCTCCGGGCTGATCCGGTCCGGGAAAAGGGTCAACCTGGCGGGCACCCTGGCGCCTTTCGCCCCTTATTCCGGATGCGCCCCATTAGACACCCTTCGGCCCATTGCCTCCTATGGTGATTCCGTGAGCGCCCTTTACGGCTCCATTGTCAGTGCCGTCAGCGAAAGCCCTTCCGTGGCCGTCATGGTCTCTCTTCCGGACGGGTCCTGGGCCGTTTCCCCTGTTTCTCCCGGCCTGACAACCTTCACCCTTCAGTTCGACGGCGCCCTGGCGCCCGTAACCTCTTATGAGACCGGTCCCTGGAGGGTCACCGGGATATCCCCCTTCTTCGCACAGGTGGAGGCTGGCCAGTCCATGACTTTTTCAAGCCTGATCCCGGCTTTCACCACCTCCTGGTCCCTAACCGATCCCGCCGTGGGATCCATCAATTCTTCGGGTGTTTTTACCGCCCTCGCGGAGGGGACGACCCGGATTATTCTGAATGTGGAGGGCCAGGACATGGATAATTCAGGGATCATCGTGGTAACAAGCGCCCCCCCCCAGGTTGAACCTGAAACAGGAGGAGGCGGTGGGGGAGGATGCGCGACCACGGCCCCGCCGGGAGATGAGCCGTGGACCGGCATGGCGGGAATGGCGGTTGTTTTGGCGATCCTGTTCCTGATGAGGAAGAGGGCGGTGAAAACCAGTTCCGAGTTGACAGTTCAGGGTTGTAAGTGAAAGGAATGAATTCAGTGCACAGGTGCAGAAGGATAATATTTATTGATCAGAGGGGCTCCCGAAAATCCTGGGCACGCGGCTTAGTCTCTGGACCCTTCGACAGGCTCAGGGCAGGCTCTGGACTCTTAACTCTTAACTCTTAACTCTGAACTCTGGACTCTGGACTCTGGACTTTTTCTTACCCTTTTATCACACACAGCGGACGCATCTTTGCCACCTTTGCCGCGATCCCCGCGTTGTGAACAACGTTGACAACCGCCGAGATGTCCTTGTAGGCCTCCGGCATCTCTTCTTTCAGCGACATCTTCCCCGCGGCGCGGGCGTAGATGCCGGCATCCTCAAGTTCCCGGTTGATGGCACGGCCTTTGGCCGCCTTGATGGCGGCATGACGGGACAGGACTCTCCCTGCGCCGTGACAGGAGCTGCCGAAGGTCTGGGACATACCCTTTTCGGTGCCTCGAAGCAGATACGAGGCGGTACCCATGTCTCCCGGGATGATCACCGGCTGTCCGAAGGGACGATACCTCTCGGGGATCTCGGGATGACCGGGAGGGAAAGCCCTCGTGGCCCCTTTCCGGTGAACGGCCAGGACCATCCTCTTTTTTTCGACTTCGTGCTCCTCCAGTTTCACGATGTTGTGGGCGACGTCATATAGAAGGCGAAAGCCCAGATCCCGGGGCGCCATCCGGAAAAATTTTTCCATTGTTTCCCGGACCCAGTGCATGAGGCACTGTCGGTTCGCCCAGGCGTAATTGGCTGCGCATTTCATGGCGTTCCAGTAGCTCTGTCCTTCAGGGGAGTCGAAGGGAGCACAGGCAAGCTGCTGATCAGGAAGAACGATTCCGTATTTTCGCACTGCCCGGTTCATCACTTCCAGGTAATCCGTGCAGACCTGGTGGCCAAAGCCCCGTGACCCGGAGTGGATCATGATGACGATCTGTCCCGGGCTGACCCCGAAACCGTCCGCGGCGGCCGGGTCAAAAACCTCATCGACATATTGAACCTCGATGAAGTGGTTTCCGGATCCCAGGGTTCCCTGCTGGGGCATGCCTCTCTCCCTGGCCCGGGCGCTGACGGCGGCCGGGTCAGCCTCTTTCAGACAGCCTTCCTCTTCCGTGTGGTGAAGGTCCTCGGATTCTCCCAGCCCTCTTTCGACCGCCCATTTTGCGCCCTCGGAGAGGACCTTTTTCAGTTCCTTCTCGGTAAGTCTGACAGGGCCCTTGGAACCGACGCCGGTTGGGACATGGGAAAAAAGGGAATCGACGAGGTTTTTTAATCGACTTTGTTCGGCAAGGTCCTTTTTCCCGAGGTTGGTCACCGCCATCCTGACCCCGCAGTTGATGTCGTAACCTGTCCCCCCGGGCGAAATGATCCCGCCGGCCTTGATGTCTGTGGCAACCACTCCCCCGATAGGGAGACCATAGCCGAAATGCATATCGGGCATGGCCATGGAAGCCCTGACGATCCCCGGGAGCGTGGCGCCGTTAGCCACCTGCCGGGCGCTTTCGTCCTTCCGGATGTCCTTCATGAGAAGTTCGTCAGCGTAGATGATCCCGGGGACTTTCATTCCGGGAACGGTCCCGACGGGGATCTCGTATCTGTAGTCGTCAATTTTTTTTATGCTCAGTTGGGCCAAGGCGAAATATCCTCAACAGTCCCCGATCTTATTTACCGGTTCCCGGATCCAAGGTTTTAGACCTTAAGCACAAACTGCTTTCGACGGAAGACATGCATCCGTTCCCTCATACATCAAATATAACTCTTATCCGGACCTCTTTTCCCGACCGGTCGATCGCGAGGCCGTGATAGGTGGCAGCCTTGACCTGGGATCGGGTGGAAGGGTCCACGGAGGTGGTTGGAGCGCACCGGATCGTCGCAAAAAGGTTCAGGCCCTTTATCCAGATTTTCCCAATTTTCCCTGGAATCAGGCCTTTTGTTTCCTCGAGGAAGATCAGTTCGTTGAGAAAGTTCACCAGGAGAGAGGGAAGGTTTTCCCCCCGGACCACCACGGGAACCGATTTTTTTAGGTCGCTTTCGGGGATGTCGGCCAGAAGGGAAGCCAGCCCTTCCGCGGCGCCCTTGAACGCCTCGGAAAGAGTTTCGCCCCATGCCTCGATTCCCGCATCCGCAGTAATACCTTCCAGTTGTTTAAATCCGGATGACATAAGCCTCTTTTCTGAGGTTCTGGTGGGAAAAAAGCCTCTCAGTTGTATTTAATGTGGGTTATTGTGTTTTTGCCGTCCACGTAGACAAGGGTTGGGCGATGGCTGTCCGCGTCCTTCGATTTAACCTGGACGTAACAGGCCACAATGATGAGATCCCCCTTTGAAGCCTTGTGGGCGGCGGCTCCGTTGACGACCACCTCCCCCGATCCCCTTTCCCCGGGCATGGTGTAGGTTTCAAAACGCTCGCCGTTGGTGATGTTGTAAACCTGGACCTGTGCGAAGAGCGGGATCCTGGCTGCCTCAAGGAGATCGGTGTCCATGGTAATGGAACCCTCGTAATCAAGGTTCGATTCCGTGACCGTTGCCCTGTGGATCTTCCCTGCCAGCATGGTAAACCTCATGATGGTCGTCTCCTTTCCGGTACACTTCCCGGCTGCACTTTCTAATCGCAAGCCTCGAGGATCGCGTTGTCGATGAGCCTTGCTCGCCCGATGTTGACGGAAAGAGCAAGAAGGGCGCGGCCTTCCACAGTCTGAACGGCCGTGAGTTCCTCCACATCGACCACGGAAACGTAATCGATTGCGGTGAAGGGTCTTTCCCCGATCATCTCCCTGACCCCCGCCTCGATGGTCGATGCCTCCCGGACCCCCTGTGAGACCAGCCTTTTCGCATGTTCGAGGGATCGTGATAGGACAAGGGCGCTTTTCCTCTCATCCTTTGTCAGGTAGCTGTTGCGGCTGCTCATGGCGATGCCGTCCGGTTCACGGACCGTGGGGAGGCCGACGATCTCGGTGTCCATATTCAGATCGTTGACCATCCGGTCTATCACCTTGAACTGCTGGTAATCCTTCAGGCCGAAATAGGCCCTGTGGGGCTGCACAATGTTCAGCAGTTTGGCAACCACGAGGCAGACGCCATCGAAATGGCCCGGGCGGGAGGCTCCGCAAAGGCCCTCCGTAAGTCCCGACACCGACACCGTTGTCCTAAAACCGGCAGGATACATTTCCTGCGGGGAGGGAGAGAAGAGGATGTCGGTTCCAGCCTCGCTGCAAAGGGCCTTGTCCTTTTCCATGTCCCGGGGGTACGCCTCGAAGTCCTCTCCCGGGCCAAACTGGGTTGGGTTGACGAAGATGCTCACCACAAGAACGTCGTTCTCCTCCCGGGCGCGTTCAAGCAGGCTGATGTGACCCTTGTGAAGAAAACCCATCGTCGGGACGAATCCGATCCGGTGGCCTTTTTCCCGTAGACGGGTCACGTGTTCGCGCATCCCGGATACCGAACCTGTCATCTGCATGACATCTTTCCTTCCTTCTTTTCTGATCCTGCGAAGGATCACTCATAACTGTGCTGTTTCTCGGGGAACTTACCTTCCGTGACCTCTTCATAGAACTGTTTGAAGGCTTCTTCCATGATTTTTCCGATCTCGGCGTATTTTTTGACGAATTTTGGGGTGAACTGGTCATAGAGGCCGAGCAGATCGTTGGTTACCAGGACCTGCCCGTCACAGTGGGGCCCCGCACCGATGCCGATGGTGGGGATTGTAAGTTCTCCCGTGATGAGCCTTGCCGCTTCGGCGGGGATCCCCTCGAGGACGATGCTGTAAGCCCCCGCTTCCTGGACCGCCCTCGCATCCTCGAGAAGATTCCTCAACCCTTCTTCCCCGCGTCCCTGGACCCGGTATCCTCCCATTTGGTGAAAGGACTGGGGGGTCAGCCCGACGTGTCCCATGACCGGGACGGCGCGGTCCACGAGGAAACGAATAGTCTCAGCCATCCGTACTCCTCCCTCGAGTTTCACTGATTGGGCCGGGGTTTCCTTTAGGAATCGACAGGCGTTCCCAAAAGCCTGCACGGGGCTTTCATGATAGGAGCCGAAGGGCATGTCGGCGACGAGAAAAGCCCGGTGGCAGCCGCGTCCCGCGGCGCGCGTGTGATGGAGCATCTCCTCCAGGGTGATGGAAAGGGTGTTTTCGTAACCCAGGACCACCTGGGCAAGGGAGTCGCCAACAAGAATGATTTGCGCCCCCGATCTATCCCCGTATAGGGCGCTTGGATAATCGTAGGCGGTCAGCATCACGATGCGCTGGCCGTTTTTCATCTTCCTGATGGTGTTGACCGTGACTTTTTCACTCATAAGACACCCCTTGTTTGGAAAACCCGGATTAAAATTGGCCGGGGTCCAGGAACCGGGGGATACTGACCGTACCGGGAGAAAGGCCCGGTTGTTTCGCAGGGTCGTCCCGTCGTCCTGTCGTTCTTTCCGGGGGTTCCCCCTGTTCCATAAAAAAACCCCGTCCGCAAACGGGGTCATCTGCCTTCAAGGCAGAAGTGGTGAGATAACCCCGTCCCGGTCCGCACTATGCGGATCCGAGCGGCACGTAAAACTGGACCCCCTTTTTCATCCTCCGGATCTCCCGGACCAGGTCCTGGAAGTCCTCGGGTCTCCTGACAAAATCCACCTCTGCGGTGTTGATGATCAGGAGCGGGGTTTCATCGTAATTGAAAAAGAACCGGTTGTAGGCTTCGTTGACCGCCTCGATATATTCCCGGCTGATGTCCTTCTCGAAACTTCGTCCTCTCATCCGGATGCGCTGTCCAAGCACCTCGGTCGGGGACTGAAGGTAGATGACGAGATCCGGTTTTGAGATCCTCTGATCCAGCAGGGAGAAGATCTGCTGGTAGAGGGCCAGCTCATCCTCGTCAAGGTTTACCGTCGCAAAGATCTTGTCCCTTGCGAACAGGTAATCACAGACGACGCTCTGCTTAAACAACTCCGGCTGAGCAAGTTCCCGCTGCTGCTGATACCTGCTCAGGAGGAAAAACATCTGCGTCTGGAAAGCGTACGCCACCGGGTTGGAATAGAACTTGGCCAGGAAGGGGTTCTCCGTGACCTTTTCCAGAACCACCCTGGAGCCGAATTCCTCCCCCAGCATCTGGGCCAGGCTGGTCTTCCCAACCCCGATGGGTCCCTCGACGACGATGTACCTCTTGTCCACCATTAATTAGACCCCATTATAACTTCACGGAAAATTCCGGGTCAAGGTGAGATCCCAAGTGCTTTTCTTAAAGGCTGGATCCGGGAAAATCTTCCAACCGTCCGATTTTAGCGACCTTTTGTTCCCGGCATCGCTCTTTCAGGGTTGAAACCGGCTCGGAAAAGGTTCCATCGGCCAGGGGGATTCTCAGGTTCGGGGCGATCTCGGCAAGAGGTTCCAGAACGAAGCGGCGTTCAAGGATTCCTGGATGTGGAATAACCAGGGCTTTTTCCCGGATCACCAGGTCCCCGTACAGGAGGAGGTCCAGATCGATGTTTCTCGGATCCGGTCCGCTTCCCTCCCTTTTTCTACCCATCTCCGTTTCCGTTCTCATCAGATCTTTTAACAGCCTGTGCGGCTCCATTTCCGTCGCAACAGCCATCACGGCGTTGATGAAAAACCCTCCCCGCACCTGGATGGGAGCCGTCTCGAAAAGGGAGGAAAGAGCCAGGACCCGGACCCCCGGCAGATTTTCCACCTTCCTGACGGCCTCGGCAATGAGGCGGACCCGGTCCCCCTCATTGCTCCCCAGTCCGACATATGCGGTTTGGGCTGCTCCCAACTTATCAGCCGGCGGCCTCGATCCGGGACAGCGCTTCGGAAAGCCTGTCCTCGCCGATGGTCAGCGAAACCCGGAAAAAGCCCTCCCCGTATTTCCCGAAACCGGTTCCGGGAGTCAGAACCACCCCCGTTTCGTTCAATATCCGCGCCGCGAACTGGGCAGAGGACTGGTCCCCGGGTGTTTTGACCCAGAGATAGAAAGCGGCTTTCGGAACCTGAAAGGTAAACCCCAGTCTGGAAAAGGTGCTGCAGGCCATATCACGCCGCGCCCGGTAGATCTCCCTCAAGTTAGAAAGGGGACTCTGATCCCCGGTCAGGGCTTCGATGCCGGCTTCCTGCACGGCCTGAAAAATACCCGAATCGATGTTTGTCTTGATCTTTCCCAGGGCCGCAATGGCCTCGGTGTTTCCAGTGGCCCAGCCGATGCGCCATCCGGTCATGTTATACGGCTTGGAGAGGGATCCGAATTCGATCCCCACTTCCGAACCGCCCTGGGTCTGCAGGAAGCTCCGGGGCGGGTCATTCTCGTCGAAATAGATCTCGGTATAGGCGGCGTCATGGCATACAAGGATCTGGTTGTCCCTTGCAAAGGCCACCACATCTTCGAAAAACCCCTTGGGCGCGACGGCCGAGGTGGGGTTGTTGGGATAATTGAGGAACATCAGTTTTGCTTTTTTCCTGATCTGGCCGGGGATGGACCCCAGGTCCGGGAGAAAGCCGTTCTTTTCGAGAAGAGGCATGGGATAGGCCTCTCCTCCGGCGAACAGGGTGCTGATGCTGTAAACCGGATATCCGGGATCCGGGCACAAGACGACATCCCCCGGGTTGACAAAAGCGAGAGGAGTGTGGGCGATCCCCTCCTTCGAGCCGATGAGTGAGACGACCTCCCTGTCGGGGTCCAGCCCGACCTGGAACCGCTTTGCATACCAGTCGGCAATGGTTTTACGGAAAGCCGGCATTCCCTCGTAACTTGGATACTGGTGGTTTCGCGGGTCATGCGCAGCCTGGCTGAGCCGCTCGATGATGTTGGAAGGGGTCGGAAGGTCGGGGTCACCAATGCCGAGACTTATGATATCGATACCTTTTGCGGCCACTTCTGCTTTCATGCGGTCAATTTCCGCGAAAAGATAGCGGGGAACGGCCTTGAGTCGGTCGGCCTGTTCAATTTTCATGAAAGATCCTCTCTTTTCTCGTCCAATGTCCCCCTCGACAGGCTCGGGGCCCTGAGCGAAGTCGAAGGGCAATGTCCAACGTCCAACGGATAAGATTAACTTGAAATCAAAAATCCCGGTCCAGGAAAAACCGTTCTGATGCTGTGTCCCTGATAATTGCTCCCCATTCCGATGCGCCCGTGCTTTTGACTTCCCGTTGAACGTTGGACGTTCAACGTTGGACCTATTTTATCCCCAGCACATCAGCCATGGAATAAAGGCCGGGGTTCCTTCCTTTCACCCAAAGGGCGGCCCGGACAGTTCCCTGGGCAAAGTTGTCCCTGCTGTGAGCCTTGTGGGTCAGTTCCAGCCTTTCTCCGGGACCGGCGAGGATGAGGGTGTGTTCCCCGACGATATCTCCCCCCCTTAAAGACTGGATCCCGATTTCGGAGTCCGTCCGTTCCCCGATCTGGCCGTGCCTTGAAAACACTGCGGTCTCCTCGAGGTTTTTTCCCCTTGCCCTGGCCACAGCATCAGCGAGGTGAAGTGCCGTACCGCTGGGGGCGTCCTTTTTCATGCGGTGGTGGACCTCCACGATCTCCGCGTCGTAGGATTCGCCCAGAATGGAGGCCGCTGTTGCCGCAAGCTTGAAAAGAAGGTTCACCCCGACACTCATGTTTGGTGAAAAAACCAGGGGGATCCTTTCAGCAAAGCGGGAAAGAGCCTCTTTCTGATCCCTGGAAAGGCCGGTGGTTCCCGTCACCGCTGCGATCCCCCTTTCGGAGCAATAGCCGATGTTTTTCAAGGTTCCTTCCGGGGTTGTGAAATCGATGAGGACATCCACATCCTCCGGCATCTGGCCGATATCAAAGATAACGGGGATTTCCTTTCCCCCGGACATAACAACAGGTGTTTTTTCCAGGGTTGGGCCGGGGCCCCTTTCCCTCACCAGGGCACCGGCCAGTTCGATCCCTTCCGTCAAGTCCAGGACCCGGATAATGGCCGAACCCATGCGTCCCCAGGCTCCCGCAACAACGGCGCGCACCATCATTTAACCTCCGCTTTCAAGGAGCCCGAAATCCTCGAGGGCCTTTTTCACCTTCAGGGATGCGTTTTCGGAAAGGGGCACCAGTGGCAGCCGAAATTCATTTTGCATCCGCCCCATCATGGAAAGGGCTCCCTTCACAGGGATCGGACTGGTTTCCACGAACATGGCGTCAGAAAGGGGCAACAGCCTGTGGTGGAGCTCTGAGGCTCTCTGGATGTCGCCTTCCAGGAAGTGGCGGCACATGGTGGACATCTCCCGGGGGGCGACATTGGAAACGACGGAGATGACCCCCTGTCCTCCGATGGCCATGAGGGGGTAGACCAGAGCGTCCTCCCCGGAGAGAATGACGAAATCATCCGGGACCATCTGGCGGGTGTAACTGGTTTGCTTGAGATCTCCGGCGGCGTCCTTGAGACCGATGATGTTGGGTATCCGGGCCAGGCGGGCCACCGTTTCAGGCCGCATATTGACCCCTGTCCGGCCCGGAACGTTGTAGAGGATAATGGGGGTATCAACCTGGTCGGCCACGGTTGAAAAATGGCGGAAAAGGCCCTCCTGAGTGGGCTTATTGTAATAGGGGGTGATCATGAGGCAGGCATCGACGCCGGCGGCCTTGATCCTTTTGGTCAATTCGAGGGCTTCGGTGGTGCTGTTGGACCCTGACCCCGCAATGACCGGAACCCTTCCTTTCACCTGCTCAACGGTAAAACGGACGATTTCGACGTGCTCATCATGGCTCAGGGTCGAGGCTTCCCCTGTCGTGCCGCAGGGCACCAGGCCGTTGATCCCTCCTTCGATCTGGAACTCGATGTGTTTTTTCATCGCTTCCGAATCGAACAGGCCTTGCCTGAAGGGAGTGACAAGTGCGGTGAATGCTCCTTTTAGCATTTTCAACCTCCCCCGATCGTCTCATCGGTTAGCTGTCCCCGGTATACCAGCGAGGCAATCCCTTCCATGAAAATATCTCCGCGGCCGGGGTCCGAGGGATCCACGTGGATCAACAGGGGAGCACCGCTCCGCGTAACCACCGTGACGGGTGGCGAGGTGAGTTTCCAGACCGTCGTCATCAGGGCAGCGGCGGCCGCACCGGTGGCACAAGCCAGGGTTTCGTCTTCAACTCCCCTTTCGTAGGTCCGGATATCAAGGGAATGTGAATCCCTCACGCTTATAAAATCGGCATTGGTCCCCGCCGGGGAGAACCGGGGATGGAAGCGGATCTGCCGTCCTGTTTGAATTACGTCCATCCCGGCCAGATCTTCTCCTGGAACGGGGATGATGGTGTGAGGCACCCCTGTGTTCACGAAACCTGCCTGAAATTCCCGGCCGTTTTCCATCTGCAGGGATAAAGATGGCTCCAGACCATGGGGCTTGGTGAGCTGGACCTTGACCATCGCTCCCTCAACCGCTGCATGGATCGGGCCCGCAAGGGTCCTGAAAACAAGTTCCTTCCCGGCGATCCCATCGAGAAAGGCGAGCCGGGCGGCACAACGGGCCGCGTTGCCGCACATCTCGGCGACGCTTCCGTCAGCATTAAAGAATCTCCAGGCAAAGTCCAGTTCTCCGTCCTCCTGTATGAAAACGATTCCGTCGGCTCCCACGGAAAGTCTTCTTCTACAGACAAGAGTGGCCAGGGAGGGCATCTCCTCCTCCCTGACGAGACCGCTTCTATTGTCAATGAGAATAAAATCGTTCCCGGCGCCGCTCATTTTGGCGAAGGGAATGGGAAAATTCATTCCGTTCTCCCTCTGGAAGGAAAAAAACCAGATCAGTCAATTTTTATCAAGACCAAAGCCCAGCGGTCAAAGCCCAACGGTTAAGGTACATCCAGAAAAAGAGTCTTTTCCCGGGCATTGGGCTTTGGGCTGTCACCTTTCAAAAAACCGCTCTCCCCTTGTGAGGTCCTCGAAAGTCTCCCTTTCCCGGACGACCTCGAACCTGTCATCCATGACCATAACCTCGGCAATCCGCGGCCGGGAGTTGTACTGGGAAGACATCGGGAATCCGTAGGCGCCGGCACTCATGATGGCCAGCAGTTCCCCCTTTTCCGGGGACGGCAGGCGAAGGTCGCGGCCCATGAAGTCAGTGGATTCACAAATGGGACCGACAACATCGCAGATTTGTTCCGCCCGCTCGGATTGCCTGACGGCCAGAACTTTCTGGTAGGCGTCATAAAGGCTGGGCCGTATCAGATCGTTCATGGCGGCGTCCACGATGACGAAATTCCGGGTGGCCCCTTTTTTCCGGTAAAGGACCTTCGTTACGAGAATCCCCGCGTTTCCCACGATGACACGCCCGGGTTCCAGGATCAATACCCTGTCCCCATTACCGAGGGCCTTGAGGATGGTGTTGGCATAATCCGATGGAAGGGGAGGGGATTCGGTGTCGTAGGTGATCCCGAGGCCTCCGCCGACGTCGATATGTCTAATGGGGATCCCTTCACCCTCGATCTTGTGAACAAGATCCATCAGGCGTCTGACAGCCTCCCCGAAGGGTTCGGAGGTCGTCAACTGGGAGCCTATGTGGAAGTCGATTCCCATCACGTTGATCCCATCCATCCCCGCCGCGTGCCTGTAAAGGGTCAAGGCTTCCGTCACGGGAATCCCGAACTTGTTTTTTTTCAGTCCGGTGGAAATGTAAGGATGGGTCTTCGGGTCCACGTCGGGATTGACCCGAAAGGCCACGGGAGCGGTCTTCTTTTTAGCGACGGCAATCTTGGCCAGGACCTGGAGTTCCTCGGAAGACTCCACATTGAACATGAAAATGCCGGATTCGAGGGCGAATCCCATCTCCTCCGCGGTCTTCCCGACTCCGGAAAATACGATCTTCTTCGGTGAGATCCCGGCCTTTAATGCCCTGTACAGTTCACCCCCCGAGACGATATCAGCCCCGATTCCCATTTGGGCCATGAGATGTAGTACGGCAAGGTTGCTGTTGGCTTTGACGGAGAAACAGACGAGATGGTTCACACTCGAAAAGGCCTCGGTGAACACGCGGACATGTCTCTTTATAGTCGAGGCGCTGTAAAGATAAAAAGGGGTCCCGACCTCATCGGCGATCCGTTGGATGGGAACATCCTCGCAGTGAAGTTCACTGCCCCTGAAATGGAAGAAATGCATGACCTGTTTCTCTTTTTTGAATCGGGTCCCGTGTCCCCGCGTCCCTGAAAGGACCGCAAAGAAATCCGGCGTGAAATGGGAAAACCTACCAGAGGAGATCGCCCGGTGTCAATCCGGCTCCTCGGGGGCTGACTTCGTGGGACCCCAAGGTCCGGATGGGTGTTCCGGAGGTCCTTTGATCCCGCAGGCCGCGGTAAAGAGAAGAGCAGCCAGAAGGCTAGCCGCGAGACATTTTGTCAAGCCATTCACGGGCTTCCTCCATGGCTGACCGGACCCTTCCGGGAGCTGTTCCGCCGGGGACGTCGCGCCTCGAGACGGAGGCTTCCGGTGTGAGAACCCCGTAGACATCCCCCTCCACGAGGTCGCTGGACTTTTTCATTTCCTCGATAGACAGTCCCTCAAAGCCGCATTCTCTTTCAACGCAAAGAGCCACCAGGCGGCCGGTTGCTTCGTGGGCCTCCCGGAAGGGAAGACCTTTCCGGACAAGGTAATCTGCGAGATCCGTGGCCATCATTAAAGGATCCCCGGCAGCTTCTTCCATGCGCTTCGTCTTAAACTCCAGCTCCGCAAAAAGACCAGCCATGACCTCGACGGACCCAATGACCGTCCCGGCGGAATCAAAAAGGGGCTCCTTGTCTTCCTGAAGATCCCGGTTGTAGGTCATGGGGAGTCCTTTAAGTGTCGCAAGGAGAGAGGTCAGGTTCCCGATGGTCCTCCCTGTTTTCCCCCGTACCAGTTCCGCCGGATCGGGGTTTTTTTTCTGGGGCATCATGCTGCTTCCCGTGGAAAAGGTGTCCGGCAGCTTGACGAAACCGAATTCAGAAGTGGCCCAGAGCACGATCTCTTCGGCGAGCCTGCTCAGGTGGATCTGGCAGAGTGCGGCGTTGAAAAGAAACTGGGCTGCGAAATCCCGGTCCGAAACGGCATCCATGCTGTTTCTGGTAACGGTATGAAACCCCAGCGCTTCGGCGGTCATCTGCCGGTCGATGGCAAACCCGGCGCCAGCGAGGGCTCCGGAGCCAAGGGGGCACTCATCCATGTTCGCCGGGAGGGAGGCAAACCTCCCATGGTCGCGCCGGAACATCTCGAAATACGCCATCAGATGATGGGATAACAGGACCGGCTGTGCCCTTTGCGTGTGGGTGTATCCCGGCATCAGCACCATGAAATGTTCATCGGCTCTTTTCAGAAGGATTTCCAGGAAATGCCGGAGACCCTCCGCCGCTGACGTACAGGCATCCCGAATGTAAAGCTTAAGGTCCAGGGCGACCTGGTCGTTGCGGCTCCGCCCTGTGTGAAGCCAGCCTGCGGCCTTTCCGATCCGTTCCGCCAGAAGGGCCTCGATGTTCATGTGAACATCCTCGAGTTCTTCCTTCCAGGGCAGGGCCCCTCCCTTGAGGTCGGCAAGGATTTTTTCCAGCCCCTCCTGGATGAGCGCGGCGTCCTTTTCCGGGATGATTCCCTGTTTTCCAAGCATCCCTACGTGCGCGATGCTTCCCCGGATGTCCTGGGGGAAAAGTTCGCGGTCGAAGGAAATGGACTGGGAGAACCTCTCGAGGATGCCGGAGGTCCTGTCAGAAAACCGTCCCTGCCAGGGTTTCCTGGTCATTGTTTCTCCTCAATAGAAAGCCATGGAATCGTCCACATCCATGGATACGCCCGTCAGGAGCTCTTCTCCGCTCATGCGCTCCCATCCCGGCGGGGACAGGGGTCGATAGACTCCGGTCACCTTTATGGCGGTCCTCGAGGATCTGGGGTCGGCCTCGTGGTAGGGGAAGATCCGGGCCGTGTAAAGACGGGTTTTGTGGTTGAATCGGAGTCTCGAGATGGGGCTTCCGGAAAAATCATCAGTCAGGAATTCTGAAAGCCTGATCTTCGGGAGCTTGTGCTTTGCGGCACACACGATGCTCGAATGGCCGAAGTTACCCGATCCGGACACCCCTTCCAGCTGAGTGTCGGATGAACTGTTGGCGAAGATGGTCACCGCGCCGACGGTGCCCGGGGTCTTGAAGAGGTGTTCTCCGTAGAATCCGGTGATGACATCACGGAACACGCGATGGTCCGGCTTGGGGTTGCACTGGATCACCGCCAGAAGATCCAGGCCCTGGTGATGGTTGAAATAGACCTCGTTGGCTTTTTCAATGATGGCCATGATATTGGAATGGTGCAGATCCCGGTAAACGAAATCGAAACAGATGAGGGGCATGAAATTGAATGGGACCTCCCTGCAGGAAAACAGCAGGAAGGCCTTGCCCCGGTATAGATCAAAGAGATGATCCAGGGTTTCCTCTCCCGCGAAGGGATGGGTTTTCGCAAAGAAAAAATGCCTTGTCCGGCCCCCTATCTCCCTGATGGTGGTCACGCAGACATTGACCGGCTTGGATTGCTCTTCCCCCTCCCAATCGGATGCTACGGTTTCCAAAACCCCCCCATTATCCTCGCTGAACCTTTCCAGGAGTTCCCTGTATTGTTTCAGGGTGATGTGTTCAAGGCCGAAAACGATTACGGTGTTTTCGGGAATCCGGGAATGGATGGCTTCGGCGGCCTCCTCAAACCCCCCGAAGGGAAGGGTGCTTTCGGGGAAAAAAAGGAAGTTGAGGCGATCATCCTCGGGAAATCGGGCCGCGGTGTCCAGGATCGAGAGGAAAACGTTCCTTTGCCGGCCGGGATCGGCGATCCGGAAAAACCTCCCTTTCAGTCTCAGCCGGTTGGGGATCTGGGCGATAAGGGCATGGACCCCCTCTCCAACGGGGATTTTCAGATCCACCTTGTGTTCTATGATACTCAGCATCATTCAGGAGATCGACAGTTTCGACAGGATATATCGTGTCCCTTCGGTTATCTCGAGGGCAGAGAGCATCTTCGGATCGGCCCACACCACCTCGGAGATCTCTTCGTTAAAGGCGAGTTCTCCGCTTTTCGGCGATACCAGATAATATAATATCACAAAGTGGGTATTATGCTCCGAGGAGGGTGTGACCTCGAAAATGTCCACGAGACCTTCCACGTGAACATCCAGCCCGACCTCTTCCTGGACTTCCCTTTTCAGGGCGGCGGTGATGGGTTCTCCCGGTTCGATCTTTCCTCCCGGCATGACCCATTTTCCGAGATAGGGAGGGATGGCCCGCTTCGTAAGGAGGATTTCACCCTTTTCGTTGTGGATGATGGCGACAACCGAGGTGTGGACTCCCTTTTTTCTGTATTTCATTTTTTATTAAACGCCTGTCCCCTTATCGGGCCTTGTCTAATCCCCGGTTTTCATCCCTTTCCTGGCTGCGTTGATCCGGAGGCGCAAGGCGTTGATCTTAATGAACCCTGTGGCATCGGCCTGGTTGAAAACGGAATCCTCCTCGAAAGTGGCGAAATCGGTGCTGTAAAGGGAATCGGCCGCTTTCCGGCCCGCAATACTGCAGGCGCCCTTGAAAAGCCGGATCCGGGCCGTCCCCGTGACGCCGGCCTGGGTTTCATCAATACACTTTCGGAGCCAGTCCATCTCGGGGGAGAACCAGTAGCCGTTGTAGATGAGTTCGGCAAAGCGCGGGACGATTGAGTCCCTCAGGTGCATGATCTCCCGGTCAATGGTCACCGACTCCACGGCGCGGTGAGCCATGTGCAGGATGGTTCCCCCGGGGGTTTCGTAGACGCCCCTCGATTTCATCCCGATGTACCTGTTTTCCACCATGTCCACTCTGCCGACTCCATGACGGCCCCCCATTTCATTGAGTTTCGAAAGGAGATTTGCCGGAGACAGGGTCTCGCCGTTGACCGCCACAGGGGTGCCGTCCTTAAAATCAATGGTGGTGTATTCGGGCTTGTCCGGGGCTTTTTCCGGAGAGACGGTTAAAAGGAACATGGATTCATCCGGTTCCCTCCAGGGATCCTCGAGAATGCCTCCTTCGTAGCTGATATGAAGGAGATTCCGGTCGCTGCTGTAAGGTTTTTCCTTCGTGACAGGGACCGGGATGCCCCGTTTTTTCGCGAAATCGATGAGGGCCGACCGGCTCGTAAGATCCCATTCCCTCCAGGGGGCGATGACGGTGACGCCGGGCATCAGGGTGTGATAAGCCAGTTCAAACCGGACCTGGTCATTCCCCTTCCCCGTGGAACCATGGGCCAGCGCGTCCGCTCCAACCCGGCGGGCGACCTCGACCTGGGCTTTCGCGATGATGGGCCGCGCGATACTCGTCCCCAGGAGGTACGACCCTTCATAAACGGCGTTTCCCCTCAGGGCCGGGAATACGAAGTCCCGTACGAATTCCTCCTTGACGTCGACGATGTGGACATCGCTGGCCCCTGTTTTTATCGCTTTTTCCCGGATACCGTCCATCTCCTCCCCTTGGCCCAGGTCCGCCGCGAAGGCCACCACCTCGCAGTCGTAGACTTCTTTTAACCAGGCGAGGATGACGGAGGTGTCGAGCCCCCCGGAATAGGCGAGGACGGCTTTTTTGATTTGTTGTCTGCTCATGGTGGGTTCTCCTTGCTAAACGGTGGAGGGAAGTCAAAAATTCAATGTTTTACAAAAGGACTTCCGGTGCACAGGTGCACTGGTGCACGAGTGCACTCGTTTTCCCCTGTCTCCGTACTATTTGATCAGCCATTCCATCAGGGCTTTCTGAGTGTGCAGACGGTTTTCCGCCTGGTCGAAAATCACGCTTTGGGGGTGCTGGATCATCTCTTCCGTGATCTCCTCCCCCCTGTGGGCCGGCAGGCAGTGGAGAATCCTGGCTTCTGGTTCCGCTTCACCCAGCCTCCGGGCGTTTAACTGATACGGCCCGAGATCCCGTTTCCGGCGCTCTGTCTCTTCTTCCTGGCCCATACTTGTCCAGACGTCGGTATAAAGGAATTGGGCTCCCGAACAGGCCAGGGAAGGATCCCGGACCACCTGAACCGTTCCTCCGGAGGCCCGCGCGAGGCGGTCCCCTTCCCGGAGAAACCTCTCGTCAGGGTCATAACCTTCCGGGCAGGCCAGTTTCAGATGCATGCCCGTCATGGAACATCCGATGATCAGGCTGTTTGCCACGTTGTTTCCGTCTCCCAGGTAGGCCATGGTCGCTCCTTCCAGTCGATCTGTGTTTTCCTTCACGGTCAGGAGGTCCGCCAGAGCCTGGCAGGGGTGAGCCAGATCGGTCAGGGCATTGATGACCGGGATCTGAGCCTCCCTGGAAAGGGTCTCGACAGTATCGTGAGAAAAGGTCCGGATCACCAGGGCGGAAAGGTACCGCGAGAGGACCCTGGCCGTATCGCCGAGGGGTTCCCCTCTCGAGAGCTGGATATCCTTTGGGCTGAGGAATATGGATTGTCCTCCCAACTGGTAGATCCCCGTTTCAAAGGAAACACGGGTTCGGGTGGAGGCTTTCTCAAACAGCATGCCGATGCTTTTTCCTATCAGGGGGCATTCGGCAAGGCCTGGCCCCGCTTTTTTCATCTGAGCTGCCCGATGGATAAGGCCGGCAAGCTCGGGTGGTGTCAGGTCCAGAAGGGTCAGAAAATCTCGCTTTTTCATCAATCGGTTCCTCCAGCGGTCCGGATGGATTCTCCCAATGCCTCGAGGAATCCCCTGATCTCTTTTTCCGTAATGGTGAGCGGAGGGGTAAATCTCAGGGTGTTCCCGGCGACCATGGTGACGAGATACCCACGGTCCATCAGATCCCTGACAACGGGTCCCGCCGGGAAGTCCAGTTCCATTCCGAGGAGAAGGCCCATACCCCTGATCTGGGTGATCCCCGGATGTCTCGAAGCGAGGTCTTCAAGGCCGTCCCGGAGGGCTTTTCCCATGGATCGGGCCTTGGCGGGAAGATCCTCCCGGGTCAGTACCTTCAGGGTCGCAAGGGCCGCGGCGCAGGCAAGGGCGTTGCCTCCAAAGGTGCTCCCATGGGTTCCGGGTCCCATGGTCTGCGCGATTTCCTCGCCCGCCAGGACGGCTCCCATGGGAAAACCGTTGGCCAGCCCCTTGGCCAGGGTCATGACATCCGGTTTGATGCCAAGGGCCTGGTGGGCGAAAACCGCTCCACACCGTCCCATTCCCGTCTGGACTTCATCCAGCATGAGAAGAACGTCGTATTTCCTGCAAAGGCTCACCACCTGGGACAGGAAACCCGGGTCGATGCAGTGGACCCCTCCCTCTCCCTGAACCGGTTCAAGGAAAACCGCGCAGGCTTCGGGAAGGAATTTTTCAAGGGTCTGGGCGTCGCCTGCCCTGACATGAACGAAACCCTCCGGCAGAGGAGAGAAAGCGACGTTATGATGCCCGGGGTCTGTGGCCATGAGAGCTTTCATGGTCCGCCCGTGGAAGGCCCTGAATAGGCTGATGATCCGGCTTCGCCCGGGACCAAACTTGTCAAAGGCCCTTTTTCTCGCAAGCTTTATCGCCGCTTCCGAAGCCTCGGCTCCGCTGTTGCAGAAAAATACCCTTTCCATCTTCGCCAGTGATGTCAGGAAATCCGACAGTTCGGCCTGGGACTGGGTGAAATACCAGTTTGAAACGTGGACCAGACGCCCGGCCTGTTCGCAGATGGCCCGGGTGACCTCGGGGTGACAGTGGCCCAGGTTGCAGGTGGCGATGCCCGCAACAAGATCAACGTATTCCTTCCCGTCCGTATCCCAGAGACGGGTGCCTTCTCCCCTTGCGAAGACAACGGGAAATTGCCGGTAATTTGGGAAAAGGGACCGGCTGGCCCTTTCCATGAATTCCCGGTTCCGGGTTCCGTTCAAGGCAGGATCTCCGTTCCGATTCCTGTCTGGGTGAAGATCTCCAGAAGGACGGCGTGTTCCACTCGGCCGTCGATGATATGCACCTTTGACACCCCGGACAAAAGGGCGGACACCGCCGCCTCGACCTTGGGGATCATCCCTCCGTGAACAGTTCCCGATGCCACCATGTCCATGAGAGACTCCCGGTCCAGGGAAGAAATGAGCTTTCCTTTCTCGTCCGCGATTCCCGGGACATCCGTCATGAGGAGAAGTTTTTCAGCCTTCAGGGCACCCGCGACGCTTCCCGCTACGGAATCCGCGTTGATGTTGAAGGTATTCCCCTCCTCGTCCGCCCCGACCGGCGCGATGACGGGTATGAAATTCCCTTCATCCATGCGCCGGATGATATCGGGGTTGACTGTCGTCACCTTTCCCACCCTTCCCGGGTCGATGATCTCCGGAGGTCCTCCCCCTTCCGGCATCTCCTCCAGGAAGATCTTCTCGGCGGTAAAGAGTCCCCCGTCCTTGCCGGTCAGGCCAACGGCTTTCCCTCCGTGCTTCTGGATGAGGCCAACAATGTCCTTGTTGATCTTGCCTCCGAGGACCATTTCCACGATGTCCATGGTTTCCTCGTCGGTCACCCTGTGGCCTTTGACGAATCGGCTTTCCTTGCCCATTCTGGCAAGGGTCTGTCCGATCTGGGGACCACCGCCGTGGACAATGACGGGCTTGATCCCGATGTATCTGAGCAGGGTGACGTCGCGGGCGAAATTGGATTGGAGGCTGGCGGTCACCATGGCGTTTCCGCCGTATTTGATCACGGCGGTTTTTCCCCTGAATTTCCTGATATAGGGAAGAGCTTCAAGGAGGATGTCGGCTTTTTTAATGATTTCCTTCATGGGGATACCTTTGTTTTCAGCCTGTCAAGTTCCCGGATCCGGTTTCGGATCTCCCGGTTGGCTTCCTCCAGTTTTCTGTTGGTTTCGACCACGTCGTCAATGCTTTTAATGAGGTTCTGGTATAACCAGGCCTGCTTGGTCGCCATGGAAGCCTGAGGAGCCACCGCCTCGAGGATTTCCCTGTCCCAGCTGTCGAAGGGGAGGGCATCTTCCTTGTTGTAGACCGCGATGACCCCGAGGACCTTCCCGTTGGACCTGATGGGGATGACGGCCATGTTCGTCACCTCGAGACCCGGAAGGAAATCCGAATTCTTGTCCACCGCCTGGTTCCCCGAAACTTCATTTTCGATGACCACCTTCTTTTCCTTAAAGACGGAGGCTATGATCCCGTTACCCAGAGGAAGGGAAGAGGAAGGGACACGCACCTTGTCCGGTTCCACGTGTTCAACATGGAGCGAGGTCCCCTTCGGATCGGAAAAGGCAAGCATTCCAACCGTGGCCCTCAAGCCCGTCATGATGTTTTCCACCAGGGTTGCGTATATCTCCAGGGGATCAACGCTGGTGACAAGGTTCTGGACGATCCCGTTGATAAACTGGAGCTTGAGTTTTTCCCTTTCGGTTCTTTTCATCATGAACAGGTTCGCGATGCTCATGGACATTTGGTGGCTGAACGTTTTCACCATGGCCAGATCGTTCTCCGTGAAGGGCGCCTTGTCCTTCCGGTCGTTGACGGAAATGACCCCGATGACCTTTTCCCCCAGCCTGATGGGAGCGACGATGAAAGAGGGCGAATCGTACTGACGGGTGAATTCGCTGGCGGTGGCCTTGTCGAATTTTGTGATGTCCTTTACCAGCATGGACTTTCCCTCCCTCACGACCCTGCCGGAGACGCCCTGGGAAACGGGTTGACGGATTTTCTGAATCCGGCTCGGGAGGATCCAGTTGGATTTTCCCATGACCAGGTCCTTCCCGTCCCTGCTCAGCAGCATCAGGGATACCTTTTTGGCTTCCAGGACGCTGGCGATGATATCGATGGATTTGGACAGGAGTTCGCTTTCCCGGATGATCTCGTGCGCGGGGAGGTCTTCCCCCTCGATCCGGGTCAGTTCCGCCGCTCTCTCTTCAAGGAGCTTAAGCCTTTCCACCTGGTGGTCGATGGTTTGCTGGAGCTTCAGCTTTTCCATGATGTGGCGCAGGACCACGAGGACATTTTCCACCTGGATGGGTTTGCGGAGAAACCAGGCGGCACCGCGGCTCAGGGCGAGCTGGGAGTCTTTCCGGTCTTCCCGGGACACCAGCATGATGACGGGGACCTTGGGCTGGAACTTCCGTATGGCGATGAGGGTGTCGATCCCTGAAAGCCCGGGCAGGGTGTCCGCAAGAAAGATCACGGCGATATCCTGTTTTTCACGGACCGTGACGATCCCCTTCTGTCCGTCGGGCGCCTCCTCCACTTCCAGGCCCTCGTTCATCAGAATCCCACGAAGGGTCTGCCGCGCCAGGTTTTCACTGTCAATTATGACTGCCCTTTTCATTACGTCCGTTCTCCCTTAAGGTTTATGTCCTCAAAGGATGTACCGGCTGAGATCCTCGTCCCCGACGATGGAAGAGAGCCTGTCCCGGACCCGGTTATCATCGATGACAATGGTTTTTTCCGTCAGGTCGGGAGCTGAAAAGGAGATGTCCTCGAGAAGCTTTTCCATGATGGTGTGGAGCCGGCGCGCACCGATGTTCTCGGTCCTCGTATTTACCTCCTCCGCCATGGAAGCGATGGTCTCGATAGCTTCTCCAGTGAAGGAAAGAGTCAGATTCTCAGTCTGAAGAAGTTCGGTGTACTGCCTGATCAGGGCGTTTTCGGGTTCTGTCAGGATCCGAACGAAATCCTTTCGGGTCAGGGGTTCCAGCTCGACCCGGATGGGGAATCGTCCCTGGAGCTCCGGGAGCAGGTCCGAGGGTCTGGCCGCATGGAATGCTCCGGCCGCGATAAAAAGGATATGATCGGTCTTGACCATACCGTGCTTTGTGGTCACGGTTGTGCCTTCGATGATGGGCAGAAGGTCCCGCTGGACACCTTCCCGCGATACATCAGGACCGTGTGTCGACGTGCGCCCGGCGATCTTGTCGATCTCATCTAGAAAAATAATCCCGTTCTGCTCGACTCTGTCGATGGCTTCGGTAACAACGGTGTCCATGTCCACCAGGCGGTCGGCTTCTTCCTGGGCCAGGATTTCCAGAGCTTCGGGGACCTCAACCTTCCTGGTTTTCTTCCGGCCGGGAAACAGGTTTCCCATCATGTCCTTCAGGTTGATGTCCATTCCCTCGGTGCCTGGCCCGCTGAAAATTTCCACGAAGGAGGAGGACCGTTCCCGAACCTGGATCTCGACCTCCCGGTCGTCCAGTTTCCCGCTTCGCAGCAGACCTCTCAGTTTCTCCCGGGTTTCCACCCCCGGGCTTTCCTGCTGTCCCGGTGGCGGAGCGGCGGCCGCCCTCCCTGGAAGAAGAAGGTCGAGTAAACGCTCCTCGGCCTGCACGCCTGCTTTTTCCATGACAAAAACCATCCTCTCTTCCTTGATCATTTTGATGGCAAGTTCGAGGAGGTCCCGGACCATGGATTCCACATCGCGTCCCACGTAGCCGACCTCGGTGAATTTCGTCGCTTCGACCTTATGGAAGGGCGAGTTGGCAAGGGTAGCCAGCCTTCTTGCGATCTCGGTTTTGCCGACTCCCGTGGGGCCCATCATGATGATGTTTTTCGGGGCGATCTCATCCCTCAGCTCTCCCGGCACCTGCTGCCGGCGCCAGCGGTTCCTCAGGGCGATGGCAACGCAGCGCTTTGCCTGATCCTGGCCGATAATGAACCTGTCCAGACTGTCAACGATTTCCCGGGGTGTGAAATTCTGCTGGGTCATAAAAATTTTCCTGACTCCTCTTAAGATGGTCCCCGCAACTGCGAAGGGCATGAGGAAGAGGTGCGTTTACCGTTTGACGTTGGACATTTCGCAAAAAACCAACGCTAACATGAATGGTTTACCCCAACTCCTCGATGTGAATTTTGTCATTGGTGTACACGCAGATCCTTGAAGCGATGGACAGGGCTTCCCGGACAATATCCGCAGCGCTCATATCCGTATGGACCATCAGGGCCTCCGCCGCCGCCCGCGCATAGGGGCCTCCCGACCCGATGGCAAGGATGTTGTTTTCGGGTTCCAGAACATCCCCCGTTCCGGAAATCAGAAACATGTCCTCCAGATCAGCCACGGTCATCAAGGCTTCCAGCCTCCTTAAAACCCTGTCGGTCCTCCAGTCCTTGGCGAGTTCCACCGCCGACCGCGAAAGATTGCCGCTGTATTGTTCCAACTTTTTCTCGAACCTTTCGAAAAGGGTGAAGGCATCGGCGGTGGATCCCGCGAAACCCGCCAGGATCCGTCCCTGATACAGCGTCCGCACCTTCTTTGCAGTGTGCTTGATAACCGTTTCCCCAATGGTTACCTGGCCGTCGCCTCCCATGGCAATCCGATCGTTCCTCCTGACGGCAAGAACGGTGGTTCCCCTCATGATTTTCCTCCTTTTCGCTCCGAACGGGGATGAGTCCGGTCATAGATTTTCAGGAGGTGTTCCATGGTCACGTGGGTATAGCGCTGGGTTGTCTGAAGGCTTTCATGACCCAGCATCTCCTGGATGGCTCTCAGGTCGGCTCCACTGTCGAGAAGATGGGTCGCAAAAGTGTGCCTCAGAACATGGGGGCTGATCCTCGTATCCAGTCCGCATTCCAGAAGCCTTTTTTCCAGGCGCTTCTGGATCCCCCTTACGCCGAGGCGCCCCCCGCTCCGGTTCAGGAAAACTGGAGCGGGATCCTTCCGGGCGGGCCAGCGGCCGGAGGCTTTCATATATTCCAGAAGCCTGCGGGAGGCCTTTTCGCCCATGGGAACCAGCCGGGTTTTGCTCCCTTTTCCCCTGACGCGGACCATGTGGCTCTCGGGGTCCCATCCGCTCAGGTCCAGCGCCGCCAGTTCACTGACCCTCAGCCCACTGGAGTAAAAAAGTTCCCACATGGCCAGGTCGCGAAGGTCGATGACCCGGTCCCCCGTTGAGGCGTCCAGGAGGGCGGTGACTTCTTCAAGGTTGAGAAACCTCGGGTTGGAGCGCGGCACTTTTGGTGCGGGGATTCCTTCGCTCGGGTCGGCCGTCAGGTGCCCTCTCCGAACGAGAAAACGATAGAAGGCCCTTACCGCCGCGATTTTGCGGGACATGGTGCTGCGGGCCAGCCCTCTCCGGAACAGGTGGCCCATGAAGGATCTCACCGATTCCGGGTGGTCCATTGGCATTTCTCTGGATTCCAGGTGGCCGGCGAACTCGTACAGATCGCTCCTGTAAGCGCTGATGGTGTGCCCTGAAGCACCCTGGATATTTTCAAGATCCCCCAGGAACGCTTCCACCGCCTGGCCGGGCAGCCCGGATTTTCCCTCCCGGTTTTCCCTTCTTTCCATAACAGGATTTCCTTAAAAGCAGAAAATAGAAATGATATTGCTTTTAGGAGACAAAGTCCAGATAAGCCCTCATATCCCTCAATGCCCTTTGGGCAAGGGCCCTTCTCTTTTCGTCCTTTCGAAGCCGGGTGTTTTCGGCCGGAGGAAGAAGACCGAACTGTGCGTTCACGGGTTGGAATGGATCCGGGGCCGTCTGGGCCAGTTTTCTGAGGATGGCTCCCGTCATGGTGGTCGGGGGAGGGGGGTGTGGCTGGATGCCGTTCTGGATCCGGGAAACATAAAGTCCCGTCATCAGTCCGCTGGCCGCGGACTCCACATACCCTTCCACTCCGGCCAGCTGTCCGCACAGGAAAACCTCCGGCCGGCTGCGGACCCGCTGAAGAGGGTCCAGGACCATGGGGGATTCCACATAGGTGTTTCGATGGATGGTCCCAAGCCTCTCGAAGCGGGCTTTCCCGAGTCCGGGGATGGTCCGCAGGACCCTTTCCTGATCGGAAAAGGACAGCCTTGTCTGGAAACCCACGAGGCTGTAAAGGGTCCCGGCCAGGTTTTCGGGTCGGAGCTGAACCACCGCATGGGGGCGCCGTCCCGTGCGGGGATCCGTAAGCCCCACAGGCCTGAGAGGGCCGAAGGCCAGCGTCTTTTCGCCCCGTAAGGCGAGTTCCTCCACTGGAAGACAGGCCTCGAAGTGACTGCGGTCTTCAAAATCCCTCGGCGAAAGGGGATCTGAGGAACGAAGAGCCGCCACCAGAGCCAGGTATTGTTCCTCATCCAGGGGGCAGTTAAGGTATGCTCCCTCACCGGGAGGACCGTATCTGTCCTGAAGAAAGACCTCCTCCATGGCGATGGTATCGGCTTCCACCGTTGGCGCGATGGCGTCGTAAAAGAAAAGGGAATCGCGTCCGACAAGATCCCTGAGGGCAGAGGAAAGGTCATCGGAAGTGAGGGGTCCGGTGGCGATCACACAAACTCCCTCTTCCGGGATCTTTTTGACTTCTTCGCGGATGATCCTGATATTCCCGGCCCCCTCGAGGGCGGCGGTGACCTCACGGGAGAACCGGATCCGGTCCACGCAAAGGGATGACCCGCCGGGGATCAAAGCCTTTTGGGCGCATTCCATCACCAGGGATCGGGCGAGGCGCATTTCCTCCTTCAAAAGGCCGGCGGCGCGGTTGACCCGGGAGGATTTCAGGGAATTGCTGCAAACCAGTTCAGCGAGCCAGGGGGTCCGGTGGGCCTGGGAATGTTTGGCTGGCCTCATTTCGAAGAGCTCGACGTCGAATCCTCTTCTGGAGATCTGCCATGCTGCTTCGCTTCCTGCGAGACCGCCTCCAATGACCTTAACCGGTTTCATCCACCTTGATCCGTTTTGCGCAATTTTTGTCGGCGCAGACCAGCACTTCCCCTTTTCTGGTCTTGGGACGTGTCATGACCGGGAAGCCGCAGTCGGGGCAACGATGCCCGACAGGTTCATCCCAGAGGGCGAACCGGCAACCGGGATAGGCAGAACAACCATAGAAAATTTTCCCCCGGCGGGTCTTTCGCACGACCAGTTCTCCCTCGCAGCCCTCCATGGGACACGGAATTCCCGTGGAAAAGGGCCGGGTCCCCTTGCATTCGGGATAGCGCGTGCATCCGAGGAAAGGGCCCGTGGGACCCTGTTTGAGGGTCATGGGGCTCTGGCATTCGGGGCATTTTTCGGGGCGTTCCGAACTCCCCGACAGGTGGATTTTTCCTTCCTCGTCCCGTTCGAAATCCGAGGTGAAACGGCAGTCGGGATAGCCGCTGCAGGCCAGGAATTCCCCCGTTTTTCCGCTTGATTTTATTTGCAGAGGGCGGCCGCAATCCGGGCATGAGATGTCTGTTTCACCCCAGGAAAACTGGCCTTTTTTTTCACTTTCAGCGGCACAGAGCTCAGAGAGGAAAGGACTGTGGAAAGCCTCCAGGACCTCCAGGTATTTTCTTCTGCCTTCCTCGATCAGGTCCAGCTGGTCTTCCATCCCCGCTGTAAACCCTATGTCAAGCAGACGGGGGAACCTGGAAACAAGGTAGTCGTTTACACCCAGCCCGAGGGCTGTGGGGAGAAAACGTCTCTTTTCGTTCATGATCACGTAATTTCGCTTCCTGATGGTATCCAGGATAGCGGCATAGGTGCTGGGCCGCCCGATTCCTTTTTCTTCGAGGGTCTTTACCAGGGTGGCTTCCGTGAACCTGGGCGGCGGCTGGGTCGTCTTTTTTTCAAGATCCACATCCAGGAGGGTAAGTGTCTGCCCTTTTGAGAGGGGGGGAAGGTCCGGCTCCCCGTTTTCACTGTCGTCCCGGCTTTCCATGTAGAGGGCCGTAAAGCCCGGGAAAAGGACTCTCTGTCCGGAAGCGGCCAGGGCGACAGGGCCCGCCTGGATCTGAACCGAAGTTTTTTCCAGCACCATGTCGGTCATCTGGGATGAGATGAAGCGCTTGAAGATGAGCTCATAAAGGCGGGCCTGGTCTTTTTCGAGAAATGCGGCCGCTTCTCCAGGGGAGAGGTCAGGCTGGGAAGGCCTGATAGCCTCATGGGCATCCTGGGCCCCCTTTCTGTTGCGGTATATTCTCGGAGAAGAAGGCAGATACTCTTTTCCAAACTCGGATAAGATCTGCTCCCGCGCCGTACGAACGGCCTGGTCGGAAACCCGGACTGAATCCGTTCTCATGTAGGTGATAAGACCCATAGTCCCCCGTTTGCCGAGGCTGACCCCCTCATAAAGCTGCTGGGCGATCATCATGGTTTTTTTTGCCGTGAACCGGAGCTTTCTGGCCGCCTCCTGCTGGAGGGTGCTGGTAATAAAAGGAGGGAAGGGGGATCTGGTCTGCTTTTTGACCGCCAGGTCAGAGACAGTGTGCTGACTCTCGGACAGAAGGGACATGACGGCGCGTGCGGAATCCTCGTCCGGGATCCGGGCATTTTTAAAAACCGTCTTGCCGTTGTCCGCAGAAACGACGCGAGCCCGAAAAGACGGAGGCGAACCCGATTCCAGGATCGAATGAACGTACCAGAAATCTTCGGGAACAAAGGCCTGGATCTCCCGTTCGCGCTCGCAGACAAGCCTCAAAGCCACGGACTGGACCCGTCCGGCCGAAAGTCCCCTTTTGATCTTTTTCCAGAGAACGGGACTCAAACCGTAGCCGACGAGTCGGTCGATGGCTCTTCTTGCCTGCTGGGCCTGGAATTTTCCGTCGTCGAGTTTCCCGGGATTCTTCAGGGCCTCGTGAACGGCGTTTCGGGTGATTTCGTGGAAAAGCACCCGGAAAACCCGATCTTCGGAGACCTTCAGGTATTGATTCAGGAGACAGGCGATGGCTTCCCCTTCCCGATCCGGGTCCGTGGCGAGAAGGATCTTCCCCGCATTTCTGGACGCCTTCGAGATCTCGCCGAGGGTCTTCTTTTTGGAAGGTATGGCCTGGTTCTTCAGTATGAAGCCGTGCTGGGTGTCGACACCGAGCTCTTTTTTCGGCAGGTCGATCACATGTCCGTTGGAAGAAAGGACATCATACTCTTTTCCAAGGATTCGCCCGATGGTTTTTGCCTTGGTTGGGGATTCCACAATGATGAGGTCTTTGTCCATGAATCAGTCATCTCCCGAAAAAATTTCGAATTATGGATTTAAGGAATCAGGATTTTCCCGGGGAAAATCCGAATCCAGTCTGCTTCTAAAACAAAATTGCACCCCCTTTGTCAAGTGCCTCCATCTGATCGGGAGTTTCGGGACTCTTCCCGAAAAAGGGTTTCTCACTTTAAAAAGTAGGTACCCGCCTGGTCCATTCCCACCTTCCCCTCGATCATGTGCCGGGAGAGTTCCGCCAGGACTTTGCAAACCGGCAGGCCTGTTAATCGTGAGATGTCTTCAGGAAGACATGGGCCCCGGCTGAGCTGGGCGAGAACCGGGGCTGACGGTGTCTTGGCAGGTTTCTCCCCCATTGGGAGGTCGAGATCCAGAATCCGGATCACATCCCGGGCTCCGCACACAGGGGGAGCACCCTCCCGGATCAGGCCAATGGGGCCCTCTGAAAGGGAACTGTCAGCCCGTCCGGGAACCGCCATTACCTCCCTGCCCTGGTCGAGGGCCCAGCGGGCCGTGATCAAAGATCCGCTTTTTATTCCTGCTTCGACAACGACAACGCCCAGGGAAAGACCGCTGATGATCCGGTTCCGTGAGGGAAAATGATGTGGAAGAGGAGGAGAGCCGGGCTCAAATTCGGAGAGGATGGCTCCGTTCTGGATGATCCGTTTTTTCAACTCCCGCGTATTCCGGGGATAGTCAGCGTCCAGACCGCACCCCAGGACGGCGAGGGTCCGGCCTCCGGCAAAAAGGGCTCCTTTGTGGGCTTCGGTATCAATCCCTCTGGCCAGCCCGCTTACGATGGTCACTCCTGACCTGGCGAGATTCCCGGCAAGGGATCGGGCCATGTGAAGACCATAGGGGGTGGGATGACGGGATCCCACGATGGCGACGGAAAGGATATCCCTGTCTGACAATTCGCCCGTGATATGGAGACGCGCAGGAGGGTCGGGGATTCTCTCCAGCGCCAGGGGATATCCCGGACTTCCCCTGGTCAGGGTGCGTGTCCCCGAGGTGACGGCCATCAGGATTTTATTTCCAGGCTAAAGTCAACCTGCCGGCGGTTGACGTTGACGTTTGAGACAATGACCTGGACTTTCTGGCCGATCCGGAAAATATTCCCCGTGTTTTCTCCCGTAAGGATCAGACGGTCCTCATCATATATGTAGTAGTCATCGTGCAGGGAGGAAAGATGAACCAGCCCTTCGATAAAATACTCATCGAGCTCAACGAAAAAACCGAAGGGAAGGACCGAGGAGATCACCCCGGCGAAGGACTGGCCGATCCTCTCGGCCATGAAAGTGGTGCGGAGCCAGGCGAGGATCTCGCGTTCGGCCTCTTCAGCCTGACGTTCCGTTTCGCTGATGTGGGCGCACAAAGGCTCAAGATTCTCCGAAACATGGGGTTTGGAGATTCCCAGGATGCCTTTGAGAAACCGGTGGACTTCAAGGTCGGCATAACGGCGGATAGGGGAGGTAAAGTGCGTGTAATCCTTCAAGGCCAGGGCGAAATGTCCAAGAGGCTCGGGAGAATAACACGCCCTCATCATGGATCGGAGAATGACCGTGTTAAGGAACCTTTCCCCCGGTGCTCCCCGTCCCTCCTCGAGGATGCGGCGAAAAGGCCGGGGGGAGGAGGGAGAAGCGGGAAGGGTAAACCCGAGGGGCGCCAGGAGACGGTTGGCGTTCTGGACCTTGTCGGGGTCGGGGGTCTCATGGATCCTGAAGATTCCCGGACCCCCGTTTTCCATGAGCACCCCGGCCACGATCTCGTTGGCCAAAAGCATGCATTCTTCCACGATCCGGTGAGACAGGTATCTCTTGGCCCTGAAGATATCCTCTATTTCCCCCGTCGCGCTGATTACCACCTCCGGTTCGGGGAGATCGAAATCGAGGCTCTGCCGCCGGTTTCTTCGGCCTTCAAGGCGGCGGTGGACTTCAGCCAGGGCTTCCAGGCTGTCAAGGACCTCTTTTTTTGATTTGATGGAGGGCCCTGTTTTTGCCAGATGGTCCTCCACCTGCTTGTAGGTCAGCCTTTCCGCGCTCCGGATGACGCTTGGAAAAAGATGGTGCTCGACAGGTTCCCCATCGGAGTCGATCAGGACCTGACAGGTGAAGCTCAACCGGTCCTTGCGAGGTTTCAGGCTGCACAGGCCATTGGAGAGCTTTTCGGGAAGCATGGGTATCACCGTCTCGGGGAAATAGACTGAATTTCCCCTGAGGCGGGCTTCAAGGTCCGTTTCGGAGCCCGGTGTGACGTAATGGGAGACGTCCGCGATGGAAACAAAGACCTCCATTGCGCCGGACTCGCCCCTTCGGGCGAAAAGGGCATCATCGAAGTCCTTGGCCTTTTCGCCATCGATGGTCACAAAGGGAAGTTGGCGAAGATCCTTCCTCCCGGAAAGATCGGTGTCCGCCAGCCCGGCCGGAATGGAAGAGTTTTCCGAGACCACCTTTCGGGGGAATCGAAAGGGAAGCCCCATGGAACGGATTACGGCCTTTGTCTGGGCCTCAAGGGTCTTCGGGTCTCCCAGAGTCTCCCTGACAGCCCCTTTGGCCAGTTTGCCTTGGGTGGGGAATTCCGTGATCCTTACGACGACAAGCTGCCCCGGGATGGACCCGGCGTTTTCGCCAGGGGGTATGAGTATCGGGGGCCCTATGCGGTCATCCTGGGGATGGGCGATCCCGATCCCGTTTTCCTCTCCGTACAAGGCAACGACATCCCGGTGGGCCCTTTCAGTGATTCGGATGATCCTTCCCGACGCCTTCCTGCCGTCTCTCGGCTGTCTTTCGACGCGAACCATGACCGCGTCCCCATCCATGGCTCCACCCAGCCGGGAGGAGGGGATGGCGATGTCCGGATTCCCGTCTTCAGGAGTGACCATCCCGTCCCCGAAACCCGTGATCCGAACCTTTCCGGGGACAAGATTGATCTTCCCCGGGACGGCATACCGACCCCCCTTGATCCTCACGAGATCGCCACTGGCAACGAGACTGTTGAGCATCGCTCTGAAAGCACGGCCCTCGGACGGCGGGATGCCTGTCTGCCGGGCCAGTTCACGCGGGGTAAGGGGTCGGCCTGCCTGTTCCCTCAGAAAAGCGAGGACGGTCGGCTTTTTTTGAAAAATTCCCTTCCCGCCGTCGGATTCCCTTTTTGTTTTTTTTCTATGGTATTTTCTTGACAACTTTTTTCTCCCGGGGTTAATTACCCTTGTTTGGACTTTATGGTTTTTGTTGTTCAAAATTCCAGCAAGATCGGTGCCAAAATTGCGAAAGTGGCGGAACTGGTAGACGCGCTGGGTTCAGGGTCCAGTGGGGGCAACTCCGTGGGGGTTCGAGTCCCCCCTTTCGCACCACAGAAAATAAAAAGGGCCTTTCGGGTCCTTTTTATTTTTTCCGTTCCAGGGTCCATGTGGTGAGTGTCCGGAATCCCGGACAGGCATCCCCCCCTGGATCAGAAGGCGCCTTCCCAGCGTTTTTTGCGGGTGCACGTCTACGGGCCTCGAGTTTCTTCTCCTCACGCTCAATTCCCAATTCTCAATTCTCAATTCTTACCTTTATTCTATCACTGCTTCCCTTTTCAGAATCGCCTCCGCCTGTTCGGTTCCCTCAAACAGGAGGGCCTTGAGTCCGAATTCCCTGGCGTTGTTTACGTTCCCCAGATTGTCGTCGAAAAACATGGCCTCCCGGGGAAGGACATCCATCCTCTGACAGGCGATCCGGAAGATCTCGGGGTCCCTTTTCGTAAACCCCTCCTCGTAGGAGCTGATAACGGCATCGAAACTTGACAAAAAACCATCGCGGTCATCCAGTTCGTAAAGCCAGTTGCATTGGTCAGTAAGAAGGCCCACTGGAACATGCTCCCCGATTCGGGCCACCAGGGACGCCATCCCCGGAAAGGGCTTGAAAGCCGTAAGGACGATGTTCCTTTCCTCGTAAAGATCGGGGGTAAGACCTGCAGCCTTCGCCAGTTCCTGCCAGAAAACGAGTTCCGGCGCCTCTCCCCGGACAAAACCGCTGGAAAAGGTGATGCGGGAGGCCGTTTCAAAGAAAATGCGCTTGTCGATCCCGTATTTTTCGGCGATTTTGAAAAAACCTTCCCGGAAACCTTCCGTGTAATAAACCCCTCCAAAATCGAAGAAGACCGCCTTAACCTGAGATTCCATGATGTTTCCTTTCGGTTCCGGTTGCCAAAAAAATGAAGTCCATCGGATTGTTACATGCCCGGGTTTTTCACCCCGGAGTCCGGAAGGGTTTTTGGGCTGAGCTCGCACAGACCGCAGGGAAAGCCGAAACCGCTACCCCCTTGTGTTCTTTTTTGTGAATATCCCGGGCCTGTCGAAGGACCTCTTTTGGGATGAACCGGGATGGATGTTAATATGCCTGCCGGTGGTTTTTTTGTACAGAAGGTATCCTGACGGGTTCCAACGGTTTGTCTCTCCAGAAAGGTGAAGGAAGATTTTACCCTTTTTTGGGAACTGTACGGAATTTTGCCAGAGCGTAGCAATTTTTTTTCCTCCGGTTATAATGGCCGGTCTTGATGCGCAGGGAGGATGGAGTCCTGCTTATTGGAGCGCATGAATCCACCGTGGGGGGTTTTCACCTCGCCATACTCAGGGCGACCGGGGATGGGTGCAGGTCAATCCAGATCTTCGGCAGTCCGCCGGGGAGGTGGAAGGCTCCGCCCCTGAAACCGGGAGCGGTGAGTGAATTCCGGTCGGCTCTGAAAAAGAGCCAGATCCGATCGGTCCTTGTGCACGGGCGGTACCTGGTCAATCCCGCCGGTCCTGACCCGGATCTCCAGGTCCGTTCCATGATGGCCTTAAGGGAAGATTACGAACGCTGCAGGGTCCTCGGTGCGGAGGGTCTTGTCATCCACCCGGGAAGCCACCGGGGCACTGCGGAGGGTGAGGGGATTCGCCGCGCCGCGGAGATGATTGACCGACTGTTGGAGGAGGAAAGGAAAGGCCCCTTTCTTCTTCTGGAAAACACCGCGGGCACGGGTTCCAACTTGGGAGCCACTTTTCGTCACCTGGCCGCGATTCGGGAAATGACCGCCCAAAAGGATCGTATCGGGTACTGTTTTGACACTGCCCATGCCTTTGCGGCAGGTTATGATTTGAGGGATGAAAAACGGATCGACCGATCCCTGAGACGGATCGACGACGAGGTGGGGATGGAATTCATCAGGGCTTTTCACCTGAACGATTCCGCGAAGCGGCTCGGATCAAGGCTTGACCGCCACGCGAGGATTGGAGAGGGCTTCATCGGCCGGAAAGGTTTCAAGGTCCTGATTAACCGGGAGGAATTCGCCTCCCTTCCGGGAATCCTGGAAACCGAGCCCCTCCCCGATCGGAAGGGACGTTTCCGTCCCCAGATTGAATTGCTTCTGGAAATGGAGCAAGAGAAGTGAACCTGTTTTTTCTCTACGTATCGGCTTTTGTGGTAGCCCTTTCCGGCGCGATGATGCCGGGTCCCCTTCTTGCTGTCACACTGGGTTATTCACCCAGGTATGGGTGGACTTTCGGGCCGCTGGCCATCCTCGGACATGCGATCCTTGAACTGGGTCTTATCTCCATGATTTTTCTGGGAGCCGGTCCTGTCCTTAAATCCCATTTCGTCCAGGCGGCCGTGGGGCTCGCAGGGGGGCTGATCCTCGCGTGGATGGGGTGGGGGATGGGGAAACTTGCGCGCTCAGACCAGGGGAAGGACGGGGGGGAGTCCATATCGATGGGTGGGCGCGGTCCGGTCTTTCTCGGCATCGTCAGCAGCGTATCCAACCCTTACTGGACGCTCTGGTGGGCGACGGTGGGCCTGGCGTATCTCACTGTGGCCGCGAAAAGCGGTCCGGCGGGAATCACCTTCTTTTTCCTGGGACACATTTCCGGGGATCTTGCATGGTATACTCTCGTTTCCTGGGGCGCCGCCCGCGGCATGAAGGTCACGGGGACCCGGCTTTATTCGATAATCCTCGGGATATGCGCCCTTGTCCTTTTGATTCTTGGCCTGTGGTTTTTGTGGTACGGTGCCCGCATTCTTTTAGCTTCCTGAAAAACGGCCGAAATCGTAATTTTCCTCCGGACGATTCAGGAAAGAACTGCGGCGGCGGCTTTTTCAATTTTTTTCCTTGACAGGAAAAAAGGACAAAAGAAAAAATCTTTTTTAAAAAATCCATTTTTTGCTATAATTTTCAACAGCCTTGAAATTTCATGGAAAAAATATTTTTTATGGAATTTACGGGCACTCCCCAGACCGGCAAATATTAATCCCGGTTACCGAAAGGAGAGGATTATGGAAAAAGAGTTTGAAAAGGTAAAAGATGCCCTTGAGGATTTCGGGAGAAAGGTGGTCTCTGCCGTAAAGAAAGGGAAAGGCGAGGCTGACAAGGCCACACGGGTTGCGCAATTGAGGATCGAGATAGGGTCCATGAACCGGCAGATGGGTGATCTTTTTCAGGACCTCGGCGAACTTTTTTATAAGAATTACAGCAAGTCGAGCAAGGCCGGGCAGGAAGAACTGGTCGAAACGGTTACCCACATCGCCACGGTCGAAAAAAATATCGCGGCTCTGAAAAGGGAAATCAAATCCGTACGAGCTGAAAAACCTCTTTCCGCAAAAGGCCGGCCCAAAAAAACCACGGGCGCCACGGGGAAAAAGCCCGTCGGGCGTCCCAAAAAAACCGGAACGGCCGCAAAAACCTCGTCGAAAAAGCGTGGCCGGACTCCCGCGTCCGAAGCCGGGAAATCCTCCGAAGCCCCCAAGCGGCGGGGTCGGCCCCCCAAGGCCAAGACGGAATAACGCTGGTCCCTTGTGATAGATGGTGGATGAAAAAACCACCCGCTTCGGTGTTTCCATTTCCAGCCGTCTCCTCAAACGGTTCGATGAATTAGTCGCCGAAAAAAAATACGGGAACCGTTCCGAGGCGATCCGGGATCTGATCCGGCAATTTATCGTTGAGGAGGAATGGAATTCCGATGAGGAGACGATAGGGACCGTGACCCTGGTCTATAACCACCATGTCAGTGATCTTTCCGAAGAGCTCAATTCCATTCAGCACGACATGGTGGATTCCATCATCTCCAATCTCCACGTTCATCTTAACCACGACATGTGTCTCGAGGTGATCGTTGTACGGGGGAACAGCAGCCGGATCCGGAAACTGGCCGACAGGCTTATCGGTACCAAAGGGGTCGTTCACGGCAAACTGACCGCAGCCACCGTTGGGAGATCGTTCTAGCCGGGGAAAAACCCGGAAAAAAATTTCCCGGCAAGGGGCATTTACCCGGGCCACCCTTGACAGTCGAATGCCGAAAGATATAATCCCTGTGACATAAGGGCGATTAACTCAGCGGGAGAGTGCTGCCTTCACACGGCAGAAGTCACTGGTTCAAATCCAGTATCGCCCACCAAAAAAAACGTCCCTTCACGGGACGTTTCCTTTTTCATGTCATTTACGAAAAGCTGTTTCCTTCTCCCTTCCGCCTTCCACCTTCCGCCTTCCACCTTCCACCTTCCCCCTTCCACCTTCCCCCTTCCACTTTTCCCTTTTCTCAGCTGTCGTACTTGATCATGGGGATCTTCAGATACTGCACCCCCTCCTCGCGCAAGGTCCTTTCCTCTTCACCGGTCATGGTCCCCCGGATGTTCTGATGATCGATTTCTCCGTAATGCATCTTCGTGGCCTCATCTGCGAACCTTTCCCCCACGTCCTGGAAGTTTTCTTCCACGAATTCCGTCAGGGTCTTTCCTGGAGCGCCTCCGCGAGTCTTCTGTTGAGGTTTTTCCTTGCCCGGGGTATGGCCTCCGGAGGGGAGAAGCTTGACGGTTGTATCACCGCAAACCGGACAGGAAAGCCTGCCCTCTTCCTTTTCGCGCTCGTATTCATCCTTCGAACTGAACCAGCCCTCGAAGGTATGTCCATCACCACACTGGAGATCATAGATAATCATTACGTTTTTATCCCCATAATTCCAAAATAAACCAAAACTCGATTGTGTCAACACTTCGGGTTCTTTCCCGGGATGAGTCAAACCCTCCTGGCTTCTTTTCCGGGGTTTTCCAGCCATCCATATCTTCAATCCCCCGTTTTGACGAATCCGGTTTCGTGGTTAAATTGCATGCATTATTAAAAAAACCAGGGGGGTAAATAATACGATGGCAATGAATTTCGAAAAACTGACAGTCAAGGCCCAGGAGGCGGTGCAGGAGTCCCAGAGGGAGGCCGAAAACAGGAGCCACCAGAGCATCGAGGTGGAGCACCTTCTTAAAAGCCTTCTTAATCAGGAGGGAGGAGTGGTCCTGCCCATCCTCGAGAAGGTGGGGGCCGACAGGGGCAGCATCGAAAAGCACCTTGAAGAAGCCCTTTCCAAATTCCCGAAGGTCGAGGGCATGGCCCAGGTCTACCTTGGTCCGCGCCTGAGCAAACTGCTCAACGCAGCTTTAAAGGAAGCTGACGGCCTCAAGGATGAGTATGTCAGCACCGAACACCTTTTCCTGGCCATGTTTGGGGATTCGAAGGATCCGGTGGCGATGATCCTGAAGGAGGCGGGACTCAACCGCGACGGCATCCTCGGCGCCCTGAAGTCCATCAGGGGAAGTCACAGGGTTACGGATCAGAACCCTGAGGAACAGTACCAGGCGCTCCTCCGTTACGGACGGGATCTTACGGAGCTCGCCCGCAAGGGGAAGGTCGACCCTGTCATCGGCCGGGACGACGAAATCCGGCGCATCATCCAGGTCCTCTCCCGGAGGACGAAAAACAATCCCGTCCTCATCGGGGAGCCTGGTGTCGGGAAAACAGCTGTCGCAGAGGGGCTGGCCCAGAGGATCGCGGACGGGGATGTGCCGGAAGGTCTGCGAAACAAGAGGATCATCGCCCTGGACATGGGCGCCCTTGTCGCCGGGGCAAAGTTCAGGGGGCAGTTCGAGGAACGGTTAAAGGCGGTCCTGCAGGAGGTCGAGGAGGCTGCCGGAGAAGTCATCCTCTTTATCGATGAACTTCATAATCTCGTGGGTGCCGGCCGGGCGGAAGGCTCCATGGACGCGTCCAATATGCTCAAACCGGCTTTGGCGAGGGGTGAACTCCGGTGCGTCGGGGCGACGACCCTCGATGAATACCGGAAGCACATTGAGAAAGACGCCGCCCTCGAGCGCCGTTTCCAACCCGTCTTCGTGGCCGAACCCTCCGTGGAGGATACCATCGCCATTCTCCGCGGGTTGAAGGAGAAGTACGAGATCCATCACGGTGTCCGGGTAACCGATTCAGCCATCGTCTCCGCGGCAACCCTTTCTCACCGCTATATCGCGGACAGATTCCTCCCTGACAAGGCCATCGATCTTGTGGATGAGGCGGCCTCCCGCCTGCGTATCGAGATCGACAGCCTTCCTCAGGAAATCGACGAGGTGCAGAGAAAGATCGTCCAGCTGCAGATCGAGAAGGAGGCACTGAAAAAGGAGAAGGACGGGGTTTCCCGGGAACGGCTCGAGAAGGTCGAAAGGGACCTTGCCGAACTAAATGAGAAAAGCGCCTCGATGAAGGCCCACTGGCAGACGGAAAAGGATGCTATCCAGACCCTCCGGGAGCTCAAGGAAAAGCTGGAAGAAGCGAAGTTTAAAGCCCAGAAAGCCGAGAACTCAGGGGACCTGGAGGGGGCGGCTCAGCTCAAGTACGGGACGATCCCGGACCTTACCGCCAAGGTGGAAGAATCCGGAAAGCGTCTTGAAAAGCTCCAGCTGGAGGGACGGATGCTCAAGGAAGAGGTGGATTCGGAGGATATCGCCGCCGTCGTTTCCAAATGGACCGGGATCCCCGTGAGCCGCCTCATTGAAGGGGAGGTCGAGAAGCTCGTTCACATGGAAGACAGGATCTCTCGGAGGGTTATAGGCCAGGATGAAGCGGTCAGGGCTGTTTCCAACGCCGTCCGCAGGGCCAGGGCCGGTCTTCAGGATCCGAACCGTCCCATCGGTTCCTTCATTTTCATGGGTCCAACGGGGGTGGGAAAAACCGAACTGGCAAGGGCCCTTGCCCATTTTCTGTTCGATGATGACAGCGCCATGATCCGGATCGACATGTCGGAATTCATGGAGAAACATTCCGTGGCCAGGCTTATCGGCGCCCCTCCCGGTTACGTTGGATACGAGGAGGGAGGATACCTGACGGAAGCGGTCAGGCGGCGCCCCTACAGCGTCATCCTCTTTGATGAAATAGAAAAAGCGCACCCCGAGGTGTTTAACGTCCTCCTTCAGCTGTTGGATGACGGGAGGCTCACCGACGGGCAGGGCAGAACGGTGGATTTCAGAAACACGGTGGTCATCATGACTTCCAATATCGGTAGCGGGGCCATCGTTGACCTTCTTGGGGGAGACAAGGAGGAGATGGAAAAGCGCGTTATGGAGGCCCTTCGTTCCCATTTCCGGCCCGAATTCCTCAATCGGATCGACGATGTGATCATCTTCCACTCCCTTACTCAGGACCAGATCCGCGCCATCGTGAAAATCCAGGCTGACCGCCTGGGGACCATGATGGAGGACCGGGGGATCTCCCTGAAGCTGACGGATGGGGCCCTGGATCTTCTGTCTCGGGAGGGATACGATCCGGCCTACGGAGCGCGGCCTTTGAGGAGGACCATCCAGAAAAGGATCCAGGATGTCCTTGCCATGGAGATCCTCGCCGGTCATTTTCAGGAGGGAGATACCGTCGTTGTTGATGCCGGGGATGAGGAGCTGGTTTTCAGGAAAGGGGATTGATCCGGGCCGTGGTAGGCCGGAGCCGGCGGGAGGTTTTCAGCCCTGCCTGATGGGGATCGTGAAATGGAAGGTGCTCCCGTTTTCCGGGACGGATTCCACCCAGATCTTGCCACCGTGCATCTCCACGAAGGATTTACAGATGTAAAGCCCCAGGCCGGCCCCCCGGTACTTCCTGGAAGTGCCTGTTTCGATCTGGAAGAATTGATCGAAGATCTTCTGCTTTAGATTTTCCGGGATGCCGATGCCCTGGTCGGCGACGCTCACCTGGATCAGGTCCGCCGCGTCCGTTTCCCTGCGTCCCTTGATCACCTTGGCGGTGATATCCACAGGGGATCCGGGAGGGGAAAACTTCAGGGCATTGGACACAAGGTTGGTAAGAACCTGGGTGAGTTTGTCCGGATCAGCCTCAAAGGGGATCAGGTCGTCGGGAAGGGCTGCGTTGATGATCGGGGGCGTTTCGGTGACGTGGCGGGTCGAGGACCTGACGGTCTGGAGTATCTGCTCCAGGTTGATCTCCCGAAACCGTATGATGAGCCTTCCCGACTCGAGCTGACTGGTATCTAAAAGGTCGTTTATCAGGGAGAGAAGATCCTTTCCCTTCCTGAGGATCTGTTGGATATATTCTTCCTGTTCCTCTGTCAGTTTCCCCACCTGGGCTTCGGCCAGAAGCTCGGAGAACCCGATGATCGATGTCAGGGGGGTGCGGAGCTCATGGGAGACCATCGAGACGAAATCGGATTTTGTCCGGTTCAGGTTCTCGAGTTCCAGATTGGCCTTTTTCAGATCCTCGATGGCTTTTTCAAGTTGAAGGTTCTTCTTCTCCAGGTTGGTAAAAAGGGCTGCGTTTCGTATGGCGTTAGTGCTCGCCGCGGCGATGATTTTGGCCATGGTGATCTCATCTTCGGAGAACTCTTCCTTTCTCCGCGTGGTCCTGAGCAGCATGGCACCGATGATTTCTCCACGAAAGGCGAGGGGGACTGCGAGGATCGAACGGATGCCCAAAGGGGAGAGGACGTCCTTGAAGGGCTCTACCAGGGGGTCGGTCTGAACGTCGTTCACAATCACGACTTCCCCTGTGCGGAAGGCCTTGAGGATCTCAGGGTATTTTTTCAGGTCAAGGGTCAACTCCCCGACCCCGGGTGAGTCATGGGAAACCAGCAGACGTCCCCTGGGGATGCTGGATTCCTGGTCCCAGTCGGTTTCCACTGAGATGATGGAACAGCGTTCCCCGTTAAGGGCATGCGCAACCTTGGTGACAAGGGTCAGGAGAACCTGTTTCAGATCCAGGGAAGAGGTGGTCGTTTCCAGTGTTTCCCAGGCCAGCCTCAGTTGTTCCGTTCGCTCCATCAGGTCCTGGAGCACCATTCTGCGCTGAAGGTTCACCCTCGCCCGGGCAATGACCTCGATGGGAGAGAAGGGTTTCACGATGTAATCCGTAGCCCCGGATTTCAATCCCTTGAGGATGTCGGCTCTTTTGGTGAGAGAGGATATCATCAGGATGGGGATATCCCCGCCGCCCGGTGCCTGTCTGATGGAACGGCAGATCTCGTATCCCGAAAGGGTAGGAAGGATGATGTCGAGGCAGACGAGGTCGGGGCATTTCTGCAGAGCTGTCCGCAGGCCTTGGCCTCCGTCCTTCTCTTCAAGGGTATCATACCCCTCATCCCTGAAAATGCTCGTCAGGATGTTCCGGGAAATGGGATCATCCTCGATCACGAGGATGAGAGGTTTTTTTCTCCTGTCAACGGCCATTGATCTTTTCGGCCCTGGTCCTTTCCCTAGGAAAATCTGGGCCCTGTTCCCGAAAAGCCCGGCCCGGTAGAACCCCC
>Ga0272443_10000708_pt1 | contig 57202 bp, 48 predicted proteins | sample SSMAcet12_FD_193581 | JGI IMG/M metagenome (GOLD analysis project Ga0272443, IMG submission 193581) | Marine sediment archaeal communities from Little Sippewissett salt marsh, Falmouth, MA, United States - SSM-Acet-12 | ecosystem: Environmental > Aquatic > Marine > Wetlands > Sediment ... | reverse complement strand
AGTGGATACATGGATGCTGGCGCCGCAGTTGGCTTCGGTAAAAACATGACGTTCGGGCGGAAAGGTGTCGGCATGGGTTTGGCTTTCCGTTACTTCGAACGTTATGAAGTATCCACCACACGAATCAGCGCAACGGATGCGAGTAACACCCCGGCGATGATGGAAGCTCTGCTCAACGAGCTGGAAGACCCCCGCGCCGGTTTCGGACTCGACCTCGGTGCCGTGCATACTCTGGAGTTCGGTGACGTCGGCAGGGGCGCCTCTATGGATGTTGCTGCAGTCATCCAGGACCTCTATGGATCACTCGACGGCGAATACATCGAACCGAACCTTAAATTCGGTGCGATGTACCACGGCACTTCGGGTGGTTTCCTGCTTCGCCGCTTTGACCTCGGCCTGGAGCTCACGGATGCCCTCAACCGTGAAGGCGTGAGTTTCTGGCAGAAGATCAACATGGGTGGTGAGCTGGGGGTGCTCGGCGGGCTGCTGAACCTTCGTGGCGGTTTCCACCAGGGCTATCCCACATACGGCCTTGGCGTCCGCTTCCTGATGATCAAGGTTGATATCGCCAGTTATACCAATGAGCTGGGAACATCTCCCGGACAGGTACCTGATGAACAGTTCTACTTCCAGGTTTCCGTAGGCTGGTAGTAGTACGAACTGATATTGAAAAGGGACGCTTTGCCGGTTGGTACTCCAACCCAAAGCGTCCCTTCTTTGTATAGACTCAAGCAGCTTAATTCGTGGCTTTCAACTCTTTCAGCTTCTCGCGCACCTTCTCCGCATGACCATCCACTTTCACACTCTTCCAGTGGTAAGCGACTTTACCCTCCGGATCAATCAAGACCGTGCTGCGGATAACTCCCCGAACCACCTTGCCATACATTTTTTTCTCGCCAAAAGCGCCGTATTTCTCCAACACTTTTTTGTCCGGATCAGAAAGAAGTGTGATCCCAAGCTCGTGTTTCTCGATGAATTTACGGTGGCTTCCACAACTGTCGGGGCTTACCCCCAACACAACCGCATCCAACTTTGTAAAGTCCGGATTCTGCTCGGTAAACGAAATCGCCTCGCGTGTGCAACCGGAGGTGTTATCCTTCGGGTAGAAGTAAAGTACCACCCATTTTCCTTTGAAATCGGCGAGTTTAACACTCTTTTCATCCTGGTCTTTCAACGTAAAGGCAGGAGCTTTTTTACCAACCATGAATGTTATTCCTCCAATGATTCACGCTTCTGCTTAAATCCCCTTACTGCAACGATTGTCTGCTGCAACGACCCCACAAGCGCCATAACAATCGCGGCAATAAAGTAGGTCATCGCCCTGGAATCCATCTCCGCAAAAGACCCCTCGCGAAAAAACAGGATCACGATATAAAACAGACACAGCCAGAACAGTCCTGCGAACCAGGCCGCTTTCCTCGGATTCGTCCTGTCTCGCATCGCGGTCTCCACTCAGTCCAGTTGGATAATCCTCTTTGCCGCCTCCATACCGGAAATAGCGGCTCCCTCGACTCGATACCCCTGGAAGCCGTCACCCGCCAGCAACAACGTTGGCGACCCAACGGCAACAAATGCTTCAGGATGAGTGGCTGTCGGTTTGGCGTGTTCCCACCGAAGGACTTTCCATTCATCGGGCTCTGCCTTCAAGAGTATGCTTGCGTTTTCCAGGAGTGCCTTCGCCAGTACTTCATCATCCTCGTCCCAGCGGTGCCAGCTGAAACTCGGCATTGCCTGAATCGTGATCGCAGTCTTGTCGAGACTGATTCCTTTGCGGCGGTTATCCGCTATCCAGTCGATGAATTCACCCGAAATGCGGAGGCCGCCCCATACTGTGAGCGCGCTCTCCTCTTTAAGAGTGGCGAGAACGGTTATGCACGGTGTGTATTCGATAGACTTGAGAATTTCTTGATCGGCAGGATCCAGTTTCAACCCGCTCCGGTCCAACAAAACCAGAGCCTCCGGCACTGGCGCTGTCAGGATCACCGAGTCCGCCTCCAGACTATCTCCCCCTTCTAGCAAAATTCGATAACCGTGTTTCTTCGACTCGATCCCGGTGACTGTCGAAGAGGTACGGATCGAAAGCCCCTCTGAAATTTCGCTGATGATGCTCTGCATTCCGGCAACACCACAGTAACGTGGGTGACCATCCGGGTTTTCGCCGCCACCACGGATCAGCTGTGAATGGAACCAATCTACAACAATACCCTTTTCAGTCCAGCGATCCACCATTTCGCCGAACCGGGGATCCTTCACGGTAAAGAACTGGGCTCCATCATCGAAGACTCCACCAAAGAGAGTCCTGGTACTCATCCGACCGCCGATGGTATCGTTCTTCTCGAGGACAGTCACCTCATGTCCATTCTCGACAAGAGCTCTGGCGGCTGTCAAGCCCGCGATCCCTGCACCGACTACGAGGATGGACTTTTGTTTTCCTCGCGCCATAAAGCTGTTCCTCCAGTTCTTTATCCTTATACAACGTTACAGGACCAGTGAACCCATCGCAACAACCTTTTCTACTCAACCGCTCCGAAGTTCACAATAAGAGGTTTTCCAGTGCTTCGCGGCATTCAGTGAACCTGTGCTTATATCCCTGTTTCTTCAATGCTTCTGGATACACAGCTTGCGAAACCAGCATCATCTCTTCCGCCATTCCCCCCGGAACCAGAACCCTGAGAAATGCGGCAGGGACCCTGAAAAGAGCCGGGCGTCTGAGCACACCAGCCAGGGTGTCGTGAAACTCTCTCATTGTTACGGGATTTGGCGAGACGATATTTACCGCACCGCGGGCCCTCCCGGATTCAAGCAGGGCGACCAACGCACCTATGGCGTCCTCTAAATGCACCCAACTAATGATCTGTTTCCCATCTCCAAGCAGCATGCCGAGACCGAAACGATAAAGCGGAAGTAGAGGTGAAAGGAATCCACCTTCATTGGAAAGAACAACTCCAAACCGCGGATGGACGACCCGAATGCCTGCCTCTCGTGCCGGATCAGCAGCCCCTTCCCAATCCCTGCACAAGGATGCCAAAAATCCATCTCCCGATCCTGACTCTTCGGTCAGTCTTTCATTGCCACGGTCACCGTATAGCCCAATGGCCGACGCGGAGATAAACACTTTGGGACGTGGATTCATCGCGGCAACCGTCTCGGCAAGAAGAGAGGTTGAATCGATCCTGCTCGCTCGTACCTGATGCAGATGTTTTTTGGTCCACAGGCCTGCGATGGACTTCCCGGAGAGGTTGATAACAGCATCAATTTTCTTCTCTGACAACATATTTGCATCGAGCTGTTTCCTGGAGGGCAACCAACCTATTTTATGCTCCGGGTTTTGAGGGGTGGTTCTTACAAGTTGGAAGGTTTCATGTCCGCGCTGACGCAGTTCGGTCAGCAGATGGGTACCAATCAAACCACTGGCTCCACTTACGAGAACGCGCACGATTCCTCCCAGGCATTGAAAGCAGGTTGAGGAAAGTTAGGGGTGGTTTTAAAGTTTCACCAGACGCCCATATTTCAGCAGGGGATATCGGGAGACGAGAATCAATACGCTTCGGTGTGAGTGACCACACCCTTTTTACGAACATACAGAATCCAATCCCATTGTTCCGTTGTATCCAGAGGCTCGTATTCCGTTTCCACCAGGTCGAAGAAATCCTTCAGGGCCGGAGCGAGGACCACTCCCCGATTCATACCCGTCCAGACACCAAGCGAGGGCACTCGACCATTGTGTGAGGAGGCATCGAGAATGAATCTTGGCAGGTCTCTGCTCAAGTCATCCATGAAGTTTTGCACAACTGAGGAATCTGTGTACCCAGGCGAGATCAGCGGATATACGTGGGTATAACCCGTTGCAGGCGTCAAACCGGACTCGACATACAACTCCGGAACCATTCCCCAGACAAACAACCTGTCGCCTGTCACCGCCCAGCTGTCCAACATTGCAGCAGTTTGCTCTTCTACTATCCCCCGCTCCGAATCAAGTTTATTCCAGACATTGTTCGGCGTTTTTGCGAAGGTGACCACCGCCAGAAGAACAAGCGATACTCGTATGGCCCTATCAACTCGTGGCGAATCTTTCGCCCACAGGAGTATCGGCTTTGAAATGAGTAGCCCCGCGAATAGAATCGAGGTCGGCATCAGGGTAATGAAATAATGTGGGAAACGCTGACCACTGGCGAGGACCGCCAACAAACCGAACGGCAACGCGAGAGAAAGAATCCGCTCTCGCATTCCGAAATGTATCCCCTCCCTTATTTTTCGTCTGACAAGGAGAAACCATCCGACTATCGCGATCGCAAAGACTGGCAGATAATCGAAGATCGCACCAAAAGCATCCAGCCTCATCAGGGCGGTCGCGGCGATTTTGTGATGGAAATTGTAGGTGTAAGCCTGATCGTAAAATTGTGTCAGCGCTCCCCTACTCCCCAGCCACAACAGCAAAGGCACCCAGACAATCGCCTTCCCCAGGATTCCCGAGGCGAACAACATTAAAACGTTTTTACCCCGTTTCTCGGCAATCTCGTTCCAGATCAGCGCAATGAACACCGCAACAGCTATCGCCGCCTCGTTTTGCCTAAGGGCGTGCAGAATCCCGGCAAGCCCGCCCCCGAGCAAGGCGAGCAGAATTCTGTAGGGGGTTCCTCGTTTCTCCATGGAGAACGAATCAACCCACTGAATCGCCAACAACCAGAGAAGCCATTCGCAAACAAGGGCATACAGTTCGACCGTGTTACCCCCCTGCAACACACCTGCGAAAGAGACGGCATAAAAGAGGGAGAGTAGTGCGGCGATGCTCTTTCCCAGCCAGCGGCTGAGAACCAGATAGGCGAGAAATAGCGAGATCAACAATGAGCTGAGGGACAGCCACCACGCCCCAACCAATTTCATTTCGAACAGCTTGATTGCAAAAGCATTCATGAGGAAGATGGCGGGTGGTTTTTGATCCCAGAAATCGATATACGGTGTTCCACCCGAGGCGACAACCCAGCCGCCGTGCGCGAACACTCCACTGTCCCTGTGGTCGATCCCGCCCGTCAACGGCATCGGCCATTGGACAAGTTGCAACCAGATGAGAATCAAGGCTGCAAGCAGGAGAAGGACACCTCTCGTCCACCCCTTGAACTGAATTGACCCTGCCGGTATCGTTTTCAACCAGACCCGCCTTAAACGTGAAAAAACCGAAATCCTGAATGGATAAAACTAAGGCCCCAACTCGCAAAAGTCAGGGCCTTAGTGTAAGAAAACTAAATTCAGCGAAAGCAACCTTAGTAACTGTGATCGTTCAACTTGACCTTACCACGGAAGACCCAGTAGATCCCGGCAGTATAGCCGAGTACCAGAGGAAGGCCGATTACCGCGATGATCAGCATCGTCGTTAAAGTCCGCGGAGAGGAGGCCGCATTGAAAGCAGTCAGGCTGTATTCCGGGCTCAGCGAGGAGTGCATCATGTTCGGGAACATTCCGATGCCGAACAGCGCCATCAACGCAGCAATCGTCGCACTCGAGGAGAGGAAAGCCCGAAGCTCATTCCCCCGGGAAATCTCGCGGGGAATGTTCGCGACCGCAAGAACGCTGATCAGCGGCACGATAAACAACCACCCATGGTTACGGTAGGGTTCAGCCATGTGCGGTACATAGACCAGCGTGGCCATCGTTGTCAGCACGTACATCATGAGGAAAAAGATCAGCGTGTTCTGGACCCACCCACGAATCTGCTGTTGAAGTTCTCCCTCCGTCTTCATCACGAGGTAGATGCTGGCATGCATCATGAACATGGCTACAGTCGTCAGTCCCACCAGCAAAGAATAGGGATTCACCTGTTCCAGGAGGTTGCCGTCATACTCGAAATCGGGCCCGACAGGCACACCCTTGGCGATGTTGCCCAGAGCAACACCGATCAGCAGTGCCGCAACAAGGCTGCTCACGCTGAATGCAATGTCCCAAGACTTCCGCCACGTCTCCTCCGCCCGCTTGCTTCGAACGTCAATGGATACCGCCCGAAAGATGAGCATGAAGAGCAGCAGGATGAAGGCTGTGTAGAATCCAGAGAAGGCAGAGGCGTACACCTCAGGGAAAGCCGCGAAGAGCGCACCGCCAGCCGTGACAAGCCAGACCTCATTGCCATCCCAGAAGGGTCCGATGGCGTTCAACAGGGTTCTGCGGTCTATATCTTTTTTTGTGAACAGGTGCAACGCACCGGTGCCAAGATCAAAACCGTCGAGGATCGCATAACCGGTCAGAAGCACACCGACGAGCATGTACCAGATGATGGGTAGAGTTTCTAAGCCGTTCATGCGCGGTGTCCCTCCGTTTCAAGTCCCGGCTCCGTCATAGCGGGACCCTTACGAATCTTGTCGTCCATCAGGAAGATGAAGAGCACAAACAAGCCAATATAGATCAGCGTGAAGAGGATCAGGCTGGTGAGGACATCACCCCGGCTAACCGTGACCGAGAGCCCTTCGCTGGTCCGCATCAGGTTGTAAACGATCCATGGCTGACGTCCAACCTCCGCCGCCGCCCAGCCGATCTGGTTGGCGATTTGAGGCAGGAGGACACTGAAGACATAGACCCAAAGGAGCCATTTCTTTTCCCAGAGAATCCCCCTCCATGCGAGAAAAGCTCCCCCCACGGCAAGCAGGATGAGCAACATCCCAATGGCGACCATCGCATGGTAAGCCTGGAACGTGAATTGTACCGGCGGGCGGTCCTCCGGCAGAAAAGCATCAAGGCCGGTGATCGGGGCGTTGGCATCCCCATGCACCATCCAGGAGAGCATGCCGGGGATCTTGATCCCGTACACCTGTTCGTTTTCCTCGTCCACCCAGCCGATGATCGTCAGGTCTGCAGGCTCGCCATCCTCATAGATACCCTCGAAGGCGGCGAGTTTCGCTGGCTGGTGCTGTGCAACCATCCTCGCGCTGGAGTGGCCTGTCACAAGTTGCATGAGGCTGGCAACCACGGCGATGATGAGCCCGATCCGAATCGAGGACTTGGCAAACTTCTCATACTTGTTGCGGAGCAGATAAAAGGCTCCAACGGAGATGACCAGGAAAGCTCCCGCCTGCCATGCGCCCATCACCGTATGGCTCAAACGGTCGAAACTACTGGGGTTGAAAACCATAACCCAGAAGTCGGTGATCTCCGCTCGAATACCGTTCGCAGTCTGGACGAGGTGATATCCGGTTGGGGTTTGCATCCATGAGTTGGCGACAATGATCCAGACCGCGCTGAAGTGCGCACCGAGCGCAACCATCACCGTGGCGAAGAAGTGGAGACCCGGCTTCACCTTGTCCCACCCGAACAGCAACAAAGCGAGGAATCCCGACTCGAGGAAGAAAGCGAACACGCCCTCCGCCGCCAGCGCGCTTCCGAACACATCACCGACAAATCGGGAGTAGCTCGCCCAATTCGTCCCGAACTCGAACTCCATGACGATACCGGTCGCCACGCCGAGTGCGAAGATCAACCCGAATATCTTCGCCCAGAATTTGGTCATCTCGAGATACATGACATTGCGTGTACGCAGCCATGTCGCCTCCATGATGACCAGCGCGATTCCCAGCCCGATGGACAACGGCGGGTAGATATAGTGAAACCCGATCGTGACCGCGAACTGAATCCGCGAAAGCAGTTCGACATCCATAGTGGTTCAATCCCTATCTGGTTATCGGAAATGCCTGCCCCATTCAGGCCTCAATGTGTCGTAAAGGTACATCCGTAAGAACCGAGGAGGGATACCTCGCACAACGTGGTGGATCTATCGAGAGCTGGTTTGCATGGAGTTACCTTTTAGCACATACAACGAAATCTGTCAATTTGATGGCAGTTAATGTAGCCCGGCATCACTGCATGCCGGGATTTTCCTTTTCCCGGGACACGGTGGTCCCGGGCTACCAACTGGAGAAACCCGACTTGACGAGCAAGTCGGGCCATCCATCCCGAACGCCAATGTGATCATGAACAATACCCTATGTCATCACCAGCGATGCCGAAGGCAACGCGTGGTGATCCCCCGTCGAATCAATGAAATTTGGGGGATTGCCACGGATGCTTACGCATCCTGGCAATGACATGAAAACCCTGCTCGGTTCCACTCCTGCTCTCCATCGAACAAACAAAAACGCCCGCCGGATTGCTCCAACGGGCGCAGAAAAGACTTGTACCTCTTCCCGGTCTACTCGAGACGGAAGCGGATTACCTGCTGCATACGGACGCGTACTGGTTTGTCGCGCTGGTAACCCGGGCTGAAGGTCATCGCTTTGATCGCCTTCATGCCAGCGTCACCAAATCCGAGGCCTGCCGGGCGTTCCTGCAGAACAACGACCTGTTCCGGTTTGCCCGACTCCCCGACCACGAACTGAATAATCACATCTCCCTCGATCTGCGCTTTCTGGGCCATCTCCGGGTACAAATTGTTCCGCGAGAGATAGTCGTACAGCGCCTGGACGCCACCTTTGATCTGCGGCGGCTCTTCCACGAGGAAGAATTCAACGATTTCCTCTTCCACACTGGGCGGAGGAGGCGGTGCCTCGATGTTCCAGTCGATCTCGTCAATATCCTCAAAAGCCAAGTCTTCTTCCACATCCATCTCCGGGTCCTCGACAGGAATCGAGGGACGCGCCGGGGGTGGCGGACGTTTGACCTGCTGCGTAATCGGAATCTCTTCCGTTTGGAGAACGACTTCCTCGCTTACACGGATCACGACTTTGTTTTCAAAGCGTTTTGAAAACATGAAAACGAGGGTGATAATCACCAGCGAGGCGATTAGTCCGTAGTCCACCAGCCTCGGATACAGCAGGCGATACTCCGCCTCAGGCTTCTTGTACGAAAGCATGCGGAGTCCTCCTATTTGAAGCGGGTGGCATAACTAACGCGCAGCGTGTAGGCGTCGCGCAGTTTTTCCTGAATGTCGGTGACTAGACCCATCTCGACGTCTTTGTCGACTTTCATGCTCACCACGATACGACGGTTCTGAGCAAACTTGTCCGCCATGATCGGTTCAACTTCCGAGAGTTGGATAACCTTGTCGTCTACGGACAACCGACCCAGTTTATCAGTCCAGAGGTACGCAACGTTACGCTTGGTTTCCAGCTTCTCCGTAGTACGTGCGGAAGGGGTCAGCACGGGCAAGCCGCGGAACTCCTTGAACACCGTTACCACCATGAAGAAGATGAGTAGCATGAAGATGATGTCGGGCAACGACGCCGTGGGGATCGCAGCAGTAGCTTTGGTTTTCTTTGCGAATTGCATCGAAATGTCTCCCCTTACTTCGACGGTTCAGCGATCGAAATCTTCGTCGCGCCCGCACGTTTGACCTCGTCCAGGACAGTGATATAGTCGTTGTACGATGTTGACCGCTCCGTCTTGATCGATACGATCAATTTCGGTTTGCCGTCCGCATCGAGACCACGCGAATCCACTTTGCCCTTGATGATGTCACGAACCTGGTGAATCTCCGCCGGTTCGTCATCAATCAAGATCTGCCCCTGGGAGTTGACCAAAACGTTCGAAATGTTCTCGGGATTGACTTTGAACTCGCCACCCCGGTCCGGAAGAACCATCGGGATGCCCTTGTCCATGTCAATCGTCGTCGTCACCAGGAAGAAAATCAGAAGCATGAAGACGATATCCGGCAACGATGCTGTCGGAATCTCAGCCTCTCCCATGATTCTGCGTTTCAACAGAGCCATAACTGCTCCCTTCCCGGATTACTTGCGGCCTTTTTTCTCTTCAAAGGCGACAAGCGTATCAACGAACTCCACGGATGCTTCCTGCATCTCCGCAACGATCTTGTCGATCATGGAGACGAAGAAGTTGTTGGCGAACTGGATGATCATTGCGACGATCAGACCAAACAGAGTCGTCAACAGTGCCTGCGAAATACCATCGGCAACGATTGAGGGCTGGATGTCGTTCGCTGCTGCAATAGCATCAAACGCGCCAACCATACCGGAAACCGTTCCGGTAAACCCGAGCATCGGGGCGATGGCGATCACAGTCGACAGCCACACAAGGTTTTTCTCAAGAAACGCCAGCTCGATCTGCCCAGCGTTCATGATGTTTTTCTCGACCTGCTCAACGCCACGGTCGATACGCAACAAACCGGCGTGGAACACCGATGCGATCGGGCCGCGAGTCGTCGCGCAAATTTCCTTGGCTGCATCAACACCCTGCTCGTTGAGCGTCTGGTTCACCTTCATGACAAACTGCTTGGTGTTGACCGTCGCCTTGGAAAGGCTGATGGCACGCTCGATAACGAACATCAATCCGATGATGAAAACGAAGAGGATGGGCCACATGAAGCCGCCACCCCTGATAAACAACTCAACCATCCTAGCCTCCGTGTGATGGCTGTACCTTTAGGGCTTCGGGAATCCCCCAAAACCGCTTCTTAGTTTCGATTTTTTGTTGGCGAGGACGCCTTAAGCGCACCTCACCTTCAAGTCCCGCTATTTTACCTATTCCCCCCACCCCCAGTCAACATTCCTCCGGGAGCGGAAACGCATAAATCTAAACGCTAATCAGCGGCCAAGCGACAGGTTTTCTGAACGTTTGGCGAGCCTATCTGCCTCGTCCATTGAGACGAGAGCGGAATCGACGAGGGCATCGCCGCTGATCAGGACCTGCCAAAGATATTCACGTCCGTTGTAAAGTCGTTGAGCCAACTCGCCTTTTACCTGATTGAGCAGATAGTCCGAATCCTCCGCCCAACCCTCCGAGTTGTACTCGATACCTTTTTCCGCCGCGTACTCTATCAGGTTCTTAACCTGGTCTTCGCTGAGCTGCCAGTCATCCCTGAATTCAGGAAAACTCAGTTCAGGCTTTGACATCGTATCCGCCATAGCGTTCGCGAAATCCAGCAGGATACGTTCACGAACCAGCTTTGTTCCGTACATGCTGAGCGAACCCGGCTCGATTACCTTGTCGGGCGTAATTCCCCGTTCAGCATACACTTTACGGCCCGTGCGAGTATAGAATACCGCCTCGTTGCCGGAATCAACTTTGGGATCTTCCTGTTTGACTGGAGTCGACGCTAGGGTATCCTCGACACTCTCGTCGTTTAACCCCAACGCCTCTTCGTAGTATTCCCCTAAACCGTCATCATAGGGACGCTGCACGCATCTTCCAGAGGGCGTGTACCAACGGCTGATAGTGATGCGCACGACGCTGCCATCTTTCAACTCGAAGGGAAGCTGGACCAGTCCTTTGCCAAACGTTCCAGTTCCAATAATCAGGCCGCGATCCATGTCCTGAATGGCGCCAGCAACAATTTCACTCGCGGAGGCGCTGCCACGGTTTACGAGAACGACGAGAGGCATGTAGGGGTGAGTCGTCCGCTGCCGGGCCCAGAGAGTGTCCGAGGCTCCCCGGCTCCTTCCCTGAGTGGTCAGGATAATGTTGCCACCGCCGATAAACTTGTCTGCGACTTCGTATGCCTGGCCTCTGTACCCACCAGAGTTGCCGCGAAGGTCGAGGATCAGCTTATTCATTCCCTGTTGCTCGAGATCCCGCATCGCGAGTTCCAACTCCTCCTCAGTGACGGCGGTGAACTGGCTGATCATGATGTAGCCGGTTTCACCATCCTCCAGCAGGAAGGAGGCCTGAACGGAATGAATCGGAATCAACCCACGAGCCAGTTCCATATCGAAGGGATCATCTTCCCGCCCGGGTCGCTGCACGGTGATCGTCACCGTTGAACCCGTCGGACCGCGAAGACGCTTGAATACCTGGTCGTTGGTAATGCCGATGGCGCTCTTGCCATCGATTCGAATAATCCTGTCTCCGGCTCGCAAACCCATCCTGTCGGCGGGAGTGCCGGGAATCGGGCTGACTACCGAGAGGATATCGTCGCGAATTTCGAACTGGATACCGATGCCGGAGAATTCACCATCGAATCGTTCCTGCACCCGCTCCTGTTCCTCCGGCGGGATGTAGACTGAATGGGGGTCGAGTTTGCGTAGAAGGCCTTCGATCGCCCCTTCGATCATCAGAGAATCATCCGGAGCATCCACATATGTCCGGTCCACGAGGCGGAGGACCTCCTCGAATTTCCGTAGTTCGGGGGGAAATTCCCGCGGCGACATCGCATTCTGAACGCGTGTGCTGAAAATCACACCGAGCAGGAAAACAGCCGCGAAAATACCGGCTGTTCTGAAGCCACGCCAAAACGGACTTGAAGGACGTTTTTGGGGGGAATCGTCGTTCATTTACAATCCTGTCCACAACAAAAAGTATCGGCTCTGATAGAGAGATAGGCCTCTAAAAAGAAGTATAACCATACAAAGGCGACTATGGCGACTCAAAATTGGCCACATCTTCATTTTACGAGTGCCAATCCTCTGCTATCGTGAAGATGATACGCAATAATCACCCGCGAGGTCCCACCCTTTTACCCCTGGAGCTCCAAAAGTATCAACACAGCTTTTCGGACCATCCCCTCCTCAAAACAACAGGAAAACGCAGGTAACCATCTTCGCCGTGGGCATTGAAGAATCCACCGGGAACGGGACCGAGCTGAGGTGGCGCGAAATGGGAGATATTTGACAGTTGTTTAGTATGAAATGGACAGAGAAGAAAATGAGGCGCGACTCACGGAATTAGGTAACTGTCACTTATCTGCTTCCGAGTCGGCGGTAGCGGTCGCCGGGAACCCGTTGGATCAACCCCGCCATTTCCAGCTGCATCAGCGTTACACCCAATCTACTGGTGTCCACCTTCAGCTCATCCGCGATGGAATCGGCATGTTTCGGTTCCATCCTGTCGAGCGCCCTCCAGACCATCAGCTCCAGCTCGCTGATTCCCTCGGGTTCGGAGTCGAGATCCATGCTCTCCTGCGCCTGGTTGATGGTCAGCCCGAGTTGAGGCGCGAGATCTTCGAGAACATCCCCGGCATGACGCACAAGAGAAGCCCCCTGACGAATCAGGTAATTGCATCCCTCATGATTTCTCGAGAGGGGATGCCCCGGCACAGCGAACACCGTGCGGTTCTCGCCCAGGGCATCGGAGGCGGTGATCAGTGATCCACTCCGCGCGGCAGCTTCGACGACTACTGTGGCGGAGGCGATGCCCGCAATAATCCGGTTTCGCATCGGGAAATTCTTTGTTTCCGGTCCTGCGCCGAAAAAGAGTTCGCTGATGACCGCACCATCCCGCACAATTTCATCGTAAAGTCGACGGTGCCGAGACGGGTAGACAACATCCACTCCACTCCCAAGCACAGCCACGGTGTTGCCCCCCTCCTGCAGAGCGCCACGGTGTGCGGCGGCATCGATGCCATAGGCCATCCCGCTGATGACAAAAAGACCCGCCTTGGAAAGCCCGGCTCCGATCTGGTGGGCGATTTCGATTCCCGACTCGCTGGCGTTTCGGCTTCCCACTACCGCGACGGCTTTGTCATCTTCCGGGAGGTTCTCGCCGAGAACATAGAGTGCGGCGGGTGGATTGTGAATGCGGAGGAGCAGGCTGGGGTATTCGTCATCGCCGGGCAGCAGAATTCGAGCACCGAGGCTTTCCGCTCGCTTGAGTTCCAGTTCGCCGAACCCTTCCGCAAGTGCGCTGCGCAGCCCCTCAAGGCTTTCGCGCTTTAAACCGCCAACGTTGATCAGGGTGCCGTCATCAGCGCCAACGGCAGCTTCCGCCAAGCCGAAAATGTCGACCAGTTTTCGTACGGTGGCTGCGCCGATTTCTGTTGCACGGAGAAGGTTGAGGACCGCGATTTTTTCTGACTCTGTGGGAGTTGGCAAGGAGGGTTCGGGTTGATTTTCAGCGTGGCTCATTGGCTTCGATTTCATTCCCGATCATCCTCCCCTATCACCTCAGGGCCGTCATCCGTCTCCTCCCCCTCGTCATCATCCTCGGGGGCGACCCTCGGTGGATCACGAAACTCCGGTTCCTTGGCACTCCAGACGAGTTCAGCCAGACTCCGGACCAGCTCATCCAATCCCGATTGCGCTACAGCCGAAATGGCAAAGTCTTCGAATCCAAAGGGCTCTCCGCCGAGGTCCGCTTTCGTTCTCACGATGATTCGGGGACGCTCAGGCAAGTCGGGGTTGTAGTCCGCAAGTTCGCCGAGCAGGGTTTCGAGCGTCTGCTCGGGATTTTCATCCATCGTATCAATCAGTACACAGAGCACCTTGGTTCGCTCAATGTGGCGGAGGAACTGGTGACCGAGTCCCTTGCCTTCCGCTGCACCCTCGATCAAGCCGGGGATGTCCGCCATCACGAAACCGTCGAACTTGCCCGCGCGGACAATGCCGAGATGGGGCGTTAGCGTTGTGAAGGGGTAATCTGCGATCTCCGGCCGTGCGGCGGAAACAACGGAGAGGAGTGTCGATTTGCCAGCGTTGGGCAAGCCAACCAATCCGACATCCGCGAGCAGTTTCAACTCGAGCCGGATACTGCGTTCCTGGCCTCTACCACCATTCGTCGCTTTTCTGGGTGCGCGTACTATAGGTGTGGCGAACCGAGCGTTTCCTTTGCCACCGAATCCGCCTTTTGCGATGACCATTTCCTGGCCCGGTTCGGTGAGGTCGCCGAGCAATTCGCCGGTTTCATCGTCAAAAATAACCGTGCCGGGCGGGATACGGACGATGGTGTCCTCGCCGCCGCGACCAAACATTTTCTTGCCGGAACCGTGTTTGCCGGGTTCCGCCTTGATCATCGGGGCATAACGCAGGTCGAGCAGAGTACCGAGCTGGGGATCAACACGGAGAATCACCGAGCCGCCGTTTCCGCCGTCCCCACCGTCCGGGCCGCCTTTCGGGACAAATTTCTCCCGCCGGAAGCTGATGACACCATCACCTCCGTTACCAGCCTTGACGTTTATGGTCACTCTATCTACGAACATGGCGGCAAGGTAGGCTCGCGGAATGATTTGGGCAAGCGGTTTTGTGTAGGTGGCGGGCAAATTGAAAGTGTCCCCTTTTAATTTGCCTACTCATCACGTGTCCACGTGTCATCCTGACGGCGAAGCCGGAAGGATCTTTTGTCGTGAGGTCTTTCTAATACAGTGAATCACGCGTTTGTCCCACTCACATCAAAAGATTCTTCGCCCTTCGGGCTCAGAATGACACAATAAGCCAAGTCCAGACACCACCATATGCCATTGCCCGGCTTGACCGGGCAATCCACCAGCGAAGTCGCTGGACCCATGTGTCGCATCAGAGCTTCGCAATGCAACGAATTAGGTGTCATTGCGAGGAATCAGCCGCAGGCTGATGACGAAGCAATCTCGCAGTTGCCTTTGAAACCCGGGGCTTAGCCCCGGGCCACCCATCGAAGACAAGCTGTTTCACAGAAGCTGAAGGACTCTGAAACTCAAGTTGCCAAGGCTATATACAGCTCTTCCAACTTCCTAGTCATCACCTCGACGCTGTAATTCTCTTTGGCGTACTTGCGGGCGGCAATGCCCATGCGCTCACGCCGTTTCGGATCGGCGAGCAATTCCGAAGTGACATCCGCGAGCGCAGCGAGGTCGCCGTTGTCGATCAGCATCCCTGTTTCGCCCGGCACGATCACCTCGCCCAGTCCACCCGTCTTCAGCGCGACCGTCGGCACGCCCGCTCCCGCCGCTTCAACCACAACACGCCCCTGTCCCTCGTTGCGGCTTGTGACGAGGAGAATATCCAGCGTAGAGATCAGCTCGGGAACATCCAGCCGCCATCCGGTCCAGAGGATCGAATCAGCCAGCCCCATATACCCCGCCTTGCGCTGCAGCTCTGCCATCATCGACCCATCCCCGATCACGAGGAATTTCATCCCCGGATGACTGCCGAGCAGACGCTGGGCAACCTCGAGGAAACGGTCCGGCCCCTTCACCTCCTCGAGTCGTCCGACAAATCCCGCGAGGAGAACATCCTCACTGAATCCGAGTTTGGCGCGCGTCTTTTTGCGGGATTTCGAAGCTGCCTCATAGGGTGCGAGTTCAACTCCGCTGGGAACGATGTGGAACTGTTCCGGCTTTCCTGCATTGTGTGCGAGAAATTCTTTCACCTCGTCGGGAGTGAGCGCCACGATGGCATCACACCATTTCGCCAGCCACCGCTCGAGGAGAGTAAATATCGCACTCGCCATGGATCCGCCATACCCGGAGAAAACGTGGCCATGCGGTGTGTAGATCACCTTCGCCTTCGTGCCGGACAGCTTCACAGCAATGCGACCAACGACACCAACCTTTGCTGAGTGAAGGTGGATGATGTCAGGATTGACCTCGCGCAGCCGCCTCATCAGGGAGAAAGGAGCAAGGAAATCGTTCCATGGTCGGATGGGACGGACGAGGCGGGGGATGATCTCGATTTTTCCGGCAAGACGTTTGCCGTATTCGGGAGTCGGCCCAACACCAAACAGGCCCGGCCCGGTCCAGACACGGCTCTCGAACCGCGCAGGATCCACCCGCTCGACGGAGAGAACAGTGTTCTCCGCCGAACCACCGGGATCGAGGCGGGTGATGATGTGCAGAACCTGAACAGGCTTGTTCATGGCGACTCCGTGATTTCATAAAACTTACACTACCACTCTGCACCCGAACAACGCGTCTCTCCTCCAGCAATCACACCGAGCTCGAGGTCCCTCTTGCCTGTGCCGTTTCTCATGACCATGTTTTTCCATGGACTCATCGCCCTCGTTGAATGCGTCGTCCAATGAGCCCCACCACCGGGACACCGACCTTGAAGATGTTATTTTACAGTGATTTGCACCTTTCCCTTGGCCCTCGGGATTCCATCCGTCCAGAGATGAGAAAACTGTGGTGCAAGCTCGGATACTGCGGTGAAACGGTGATGGACCAGTTCGAAGATCGGCTGAGGATGGAGTCAAAACGGGTCCAACGAATGACACACGCCTGGCTCAACCGGCACTCGGACGAGTACGACCTGCTCGTCAACGGCGGTGATCTTGCCCTCCCCCTTGGCAACCCAGAGGACCGACTCGGAGCTGCACGGCTGATCTGGTCTCACGAGCTGGAACGGTATGGAGAACACCGTTACCTGACGCTCACCGGTAATCACGAAATCGGGCATGGCTATGATCCGGACCCCGGTTCCTACGAGGGTTTGATGAAACTTCGCGAGGAGCTCTTTGAACTCCCCACCAACCGTCTCGGTTACGGCAAAATCGAGATCGAGGGAGTCACACTCCTTTTGCTCGACAGTGAATTGATCGCTGTCTCACGTCTCCTGCCCTACGAACCTTTCATCCGTGAACACCTGCACGCAATGAGCCAACTGGTATACGAAACCATAGAGAAGAAGCAGCCGGTTGTGATCCTGACACACAACACCGCCCGTCTACGGAGATGGATGATTCTTGCGGGCGGGATGTGGAACCAGCTCCTCTGTGGAAAACGGCGAGTGGTGATGATTGGCGGCCACTTTCACATGCCGAGGCGGAGACGCAGGGCTGGCGCTGAAATCCATTGGGCTGGCGGTGCTTCTTACCCGGAACCCTTCCTACGCTACCTCACCTATGTCCCCTTTTCCGGCGTGCTCAAAGGCGGGGCGGGCGGAGTGGAAGTGATCCTGCAGAGCGGCGGCGTGGCAGTCATCCATAGGACGTTTCTTCACCCGAAAGAGCCGCTCGTCGTTCACTATGCGTGATCCTTTGGCGAAAATCAACGAGTAAAATCCAAAAAACTGTTGCCCAAAAGCGGTTCACGGTGTAGCTTGGCTCCACCAACACGACCTGTTTCGTGCAGAAGCATTTGATTTCGCAGGGTCATTCGGCACAATGATTTATTCCGTTCATCAACCGCATTATCTGCCCTATCCGGGATACCTGGCGAAGGTCGCCCTTTCGGACTCTTTCGTCTTTCTGGAGGGCGTGCAGTATGTCAGGCGGGAATGGCAGAACAGGAACCGTGTGAAAGGCCCCCAGGGCGCGCAATGGTTGACCGTGCCGGTCTCAGGCGAATATGGCGCTCCAATTCGAGAGATTCAGATTCGCGCCGATGAAGAGTGGCCCCAAAAACACGCTGAGACACTGCGGCGGTTCTATTCGCAGGCTCCTCACGCTGAGGAGATCGACCTTTTTGCGGAGGCGATCGACAAACCCTACAACAATCTGGCTGAGCTGACAATCGCGACGACTTCCTTCTTTCTTGATCGATTCGCGATTCCTACGCCCAGAACTTCGATGTCCGAGTTGGAGCCCTTGCCGGAAGAACCAAACGAACGGATCATAGAAATCGGGCGCAAGTCAGGTGGAACCATATATCTTGCCGGATCGGGCGGTCGAGACTACATGGATCTCGAGAAGTTCGAAAAGGCGGGGATTGAGGTCCGATTCCTCGATGTGCCGTCAATCACATATCCGCAACTCCACGGTGATTTCATTCCCCACCTGGGAGCGATTGACCTGCTGCTGAATTGTGGACCTGACGGGTTTGACCGGCATGTCCGGCCTCAACTGACAAGCATTGAGTAAACAGGGGTTTTGAGAATGGTTGATACGATTCGCGCCAAATGCGTTCTCGCCATAGGAGCCCACCCGGATGACATCGAAATCGGATGCTCGGGGTCGCTTCTGAAATTTGCGGAACAGGGATCTGATGTCTATCTCTATATCGCATCCAAAGGTGAGCGTGGCGGCGAACCGGAAGTACGCGCAAGAGAGGCGGAACGCTCCGCAGAAAAGATGGGAGTAAAAAAGGTTTACTGGGGCGGTTTTATTGATTGTGAAATCCCACACACCGTGGAACTGATCGAGAGCATTGAGAGCTGTGTCAACGAGACAAATCCAGATCTGATTCTCGTTCACTTCACGGAGGATACCCATCAGGACCACCGTGCTCTCGCTGTCGCAGCACAATCGGCAGCTCGTCGCGTACCCAACTTCCTTTTCTACGAAAGCCCGACGACACTGCATTTTGCACCGTCCGTCTATTGCAATATCGAATCGACGATTACCAGAAAAATCGAATTGCTTGAGACCCATTTCTCCCAGGTTGCAAGAACGAATATCGAGGGGTTGCCGATTACCGACATCGCCCGGGCATCGGCGATCCGGCGCGGTATTGACGTTTACTGCCGTTATGCCGAGGCGTTTGTTCCCACAAGGCTGATGCTGCCATAGTGATCTTCCGGGGATTTGATGATGGCGATTGCGACAAAAGAGCTGCCGCGAATGACCAGAAGCATGTGGGTGGGGATTTCTCTGCATGCCGTGCTTCTGATCGTTCTGTTGATCCCCGACGTCTGGAACGGACTGATCGAGCGAAATCTGCGCGGACTCTTCGTTCTGCTCTTCGCGTGGTCGCTCTCTGCGTTGCTGACCCCCCTCTCCATCCGGTTTTCTTTTGCCACGGGATGTCTGGATCATCCAGCCGGACGTAAAGCACATGCCTGCCCCACCCCATTGTTGGGTGGTATGGCAATCATCGCAACCTTCGGCATCACCCTTCTGGTCAGTTTTCATTACTCCCTGCCAATGAAAGGCGTTGGTCTCGGCGGCCTGCTTATCTGGCTGGTGGGAATCATCGATGATCGCTGGGGATTACCCGCAAAGCTGAAACTCTTCTTCCAGTTCGTCGCCGTGGGGATCCTGCTCGTATTCGGCGTGCATGTCACCTTCTTGCCACACACATGGTGGGGGATCGGGCTTGAGTACATGATCACTGCTATTTGGGTTATCGGTATCACCAACGCAGTGAACTTCCTCGACGGCATGGATGGACTCGCCGCAGGAATGAGCGCAATTATCGCAGGATTCCTTGCATTGGTCGCCCTTCAGACCGGACAGGTCTATTTCAGCATTGTTGCGCTTGCGCTGCTGGGTGCCTGCCTCGGCTTCCTGCCATTCAATTTCAGGTGGAAGGACAACGCTCGTGTTTACCTCGGTGACAACGGCGCAACCTTCCTCGGCTTCATCCTCGCCTCAGCCGTGATCATGGGTGACTGGGCGGAGGACGACGTTGCCGCGATCTTCGTGCCACTGGTGCTGATGGGCATTCCTATATTCGACATGACAATGACGACGATTACCCGGTTCGCGACTGGTAAGGTGAGGACGCTCGGGGAATGGCTCGCCTATACCGGACGTGACCACCTGCATCACAGGCTTGCGGCACTAGGCATCGGTAGAAGTACAGCGGTGTTTGTTATCTGGTGGCTGACCGCGTTCCTCGGAACGACCGCTGTGATGTTGACTCGTCTTGAGGGTGTGTTCGCGATTCTCATGCTGCTGCAGGCGACGATCATGTTGGGGCTGATCACCTTCTTCATGATCTATGTGCGTAACCACCAGATCAGGCTCTTTATCGAAGAATCCAAGCGTAACGGGGAGAACGAGGCCGACCCGGAATCGCTCGACCGGGCGCTGACCTCGCAGGACCGCCCCTCTTCCTGAAACGGATTACCGGCGAACCCAGACATCCATCGATGGCGAAAGAATAAGGTTGCCAAGGCTTGCGGCTTCAACTGCGCCGAGGATCGCGTTCGCGATTGATTTTCCCGCGCTGATGAGCCCGAAAGAGCGCCCGCCGATTCCATAGGCATCTCCCCGGGTCATTTTACTCCCCTTGATTTCTCCGCGCAGGCCCACCCTCGTCAGCAGCGTTCGCACAGTTCTCGGCTCATAATTGCAGGGGTGGTAGACAGAGGGGTTTTTCCAACCCAGGAGGCCACCGGTGATCGGCCAGAGTGTGTCGATGGCGCGCACGACCGCGTGCTGGCGAAGACGCATGTACATCTGGCCATCAGGCGTAAGCAACATGGCGGCCCGCTTCATTTCCGCAACGGGATCGGGCAGAAGAATGAGCACATCCCACCATGTGATCAGATCGAACTGACCAACATCTTTTGGAAAGGTTTCCAGCGTTCCCGTATACGTCGTTAATCCCCGACCCTGAGATACCTGCGCCAGCTCTTCCACGGGTTCCAACCCCACGACATCCCACCCTTCAGCTTTTGCCGCGAGCATGAAATCTCCACGGCTTGAGCCGATATCGAGGAGCCGTCCTTTTCTGCCCAACCGCCGACTCGCCTGCCTGAGAATCCGCCGATGAAGCGTTGTCTTTGCCGCATCCACCGCCTCGAGAGGATTCCCACCTTCTGCCGTATAAAAATCGGTCGTGTCTTCCAGCTTTGTCTCGTCAGATCGCCAGAGCAGGCCGCAGTAGACACAGTGATGGTAGTGGGAACCGTGGTTCATTGAATCGACAAAATTGCTTGATCCGCAGATTGGGCAGGCTACGTTCATCTCCCGGGCCTTTCTGAATGTCCTCCATGCCGCACGATGCAAAATGGGACAGCTCCGCAGTAACTGTCCCATTACCAAATCACACCTGTTCATAATTCCGTTCTTGAGGCATCAGGCTGGCACAGCCTTGTAGCCGTAATAAATCACTCCAGCTGCATTGTCCTCGTACAGCCGTCGGAATTCAAACCGAACCTTCATTCCGATGCGAACCTTGTCCAGTAGTACATCGGTAAGCTGGGCGGTCAACCGGACTTTCTCTGGTGTTTCGATCACCGCGAGGGCATAGGGCGCAAGGTCGGAATAGGGATCGGGGGCGACACGGATGATCGTATACGTGATCACCTTGCCCACTTCCGAGAGCTGCACCTCTTCAAAGCTTGCCTCGATATCGCCCGGTGCCGCGATGCGCGGTGGAAAATACACCTTGCCGGTTTTCGGATTACGGTTGGCGATCATCCTGTAGCGCTGGGGCTGCTCCCGCCAGACTCTTGCTGTCAATGTCTGTGCCATATCACTCGCCCTCCAGAATCGTGACTACGCTGCTGCCGCCGGAACCACCCATGTTTTGAGCTAGACCCCGTTTCACACCCTTGATCTGCCGCCCCTCCTCCGCTTCACCGCGAAGCTGTTTGACGATCTCCACGATCTGGGCGACGCCGGTTGCTCCCACGGGGTGGCCCTTCGACTTGAGACCGCCGGAAGGATTGACCGGAAATTTGCCGTCACGCGCCGTCTCGCCCTCCACCGTTGCGGGACCCGCGTGGCCGCGTTTATAAACTCCCATCGCCTCGAGAACGACCAGTTCTGCGATGGTGAAACAGTCGTGGACTTCCGCAAAGTTGATATCCTCAATTTTCAACTTCGCCATCTCGAGGGCTTTTTTCGTTGCAACTTCAACTGCGTTCAGTCTTGTGATGTCTTTGCGTGAATGGAGTGCAATGGTGTCCGTCGCCATGCCCGTGCCGATGATCCGGATCGCGGGCTTGCCAAGTTTCTGCGCCAGCTCTACCGGAGCAATGATCACAGCAGACGCTCCGTCAGTTACCGGGCTGCAATCGAGGATGTGGAGCGGGTCCGCAACCATCGTGCTGCCGAGCACCTGCTCCACGGTGATTTTTGCCGGGAATTGTGCATAGGGATTCAGCGAACCATTCGCGTGGTTTTTCACCGCCACGTGTGCGAGCATCTCGGAGGTGGTTTTGAATTTCTGCATGTGCGCATGGGCAATCATCGCATAGAGGCCGGGGAACGTTGCGCCGTGGAAGCCTTCGTATTCGGCGTCCGCCGCAGTTGCGAGAGCATAGGTGGCCATCCCGCCGTCCACATCGGTCATTTTCTCGACACCGCCCGCGAGAACCACATCCGCCATGCCGCTGGCAACCTCCATGTAGGCTTGCCGGATCGCCGCACCACCCGAGGCGCAAGCGCTCTCGACACGTAGTGCGGGAATCGGCGCTACCCCGAGGTAATCGGCCAACAGGCTGCCAACGTGTTCCTGCCCGACAAACAGACCGCTGGACATGCAGCCGACATACATGGAATCAATTTTTTCCACACCGGCATCACGCATGGCGGCGACAGCCGCTTCGACGAACAGATCGCGGTAGGACTGTTCCCACAGTTCACCGAACTGCGTCATTCCAACGCCGATCACAGCAACGTCACGCATCCTTATCTCCTCTCGAGAAAGGGAGTGAGATCCACTCTATTTCCATCTAATGTTTTTTCGTATCCGTCTTTTGCTCTCCGGTGTCCCCTCCTCTCGTCTTCCCCAAGTGGTATCTCCTCAACTCAACGGCAATCACCACAATACCTAACAACGCCAGGATGAGCATCAAGGGAATGCGAACAACCTCTGCCAATCCATTCGGGACTCCCTGCGGGGAAGAGTCAATCCTTGACCAGAGTTGGGAGAGCACGAACAGCAGGATCGCCAAAACCACTCCGTTTCGCCGATCTCCAACGAGGATTTTGTGAATAAACAGAAAATCGACAGCCAGAAGAAGGACAAGAAGCGATCCGAGCAGCACCAGAATAATAGCGATCAGCCCCATCTGCTCCCCCTCCTCTACTGGTTATTGTTCTGGCATTCATCCTGAACAAAGTGAAGGATTTTTTTTCGTTCCGTTCAACACAAAGATTCAATGTTGCATTCGCTTCGTGTACGCGGGCTTGCACCTTCGAAGCTTCGGTTCAGCCTGTAGCTTTAGAATTTCTACCTCGTTACGAATTCCGCAAAATCTTGTGACGGTACTTCGCATACTCCCCGTAGCTCAGGTACGTCTTGTTCTCGTCGAGCTGCGGACGTGTGAACGGCGCTTTTTTGCGCACGGCTTTGATCTTGTCAGTGACCGTGAAGATGAATCCATCCGAGCCAGCGCCAGAGCCGTAGCTGACCATAAAGATTTTGTCGCCCGGTTTGGCTACATCGAGAATCGCGGTCAGGCCGATGGGGGATGCACCGGAGTAGGTGTTGCCCAGCCACGGTGTCAGCCAGCCAGTGGTGAACTGCTTGTGATCCGTTTTAAACCCAAGCATCTTGGCGACTCGCTGCGGGAATTTCCCGTTTGGCTGGTGGAACACACAGTATTGGAAATCCTTCGGTTTCATCCCGGATTTCTCGAGCAGCGCCGTGGCACAGCCGAGGGTTGTACGGAAATAGGCGGGTTCACCGGTAAACCGTCCGCCGTGCTGCGGATAGTGCTCGTGTTCGCGTCGCCAGAAATCGGGGGTGTCTGACATCCAGGAGTGGGTGTAGTCGATTGTCGCAACCACCTCCGGCCCCTTGCCCATGATAAACGCAGCCGCTCCCGCGCTCGCGGAATACTCGAGGGCGTCGCCAGGAGCACCCTGGCTGGTGTCGGCGCCAATGCCGATCGCGTATTTCATCTCGTTTGCCTTGACATGGCTGTGGGCAACGAACATCGCCTCAGACCCCGCCTTGCAGGCGAATTCGAAGTCGGCGGAGTGAACGTCGTTGGTGAGGCCAATCGCTTCGGCGACGGTTGTACCGGAGGGTTTCACCGCATAGGGGTGGGATTCGCTGCCGATGTAGATCGCGCCGACCTTGCTCTTGTCGATGCCTGCGCGAAGGAGCGCGTTCTTGGCCGCACCCACCGCGAGGGTGATAACATCCTCGTCCGGTGAAGGCACCGACTTCTCGAACAGCAGCAGTCCCCGTTTGTAGGAGGGAGCATCCGCGCCCCAGACCTGAGCTATCTCTTCCAGTTTAATCCGGTTGCGGGGAAGTTTTGCTCCCCAGCCGACAATGCCTACCGCCATGATGCCTCCCGGTGGTGGTTACATCTGATTTGTCTGATCCGAGTCCGAGAAAAGAATGCCCGGTTCGCAGGACAAAAGGTAGGCAGGAGACCTGAACCGGGCAACGTTCCACGGGTGTATTTGCTATCTCAAGTATCTACAAGGGCTCGCGGAGGGATCCAAATCCGAATCCTCCACCCCACCAGTTTGTCTTAGATGTGTCCCTGAGCCCTGAGTGAATCGATCATCTCCTGTACCAAAGACCATATCGTATAGGGATTAATCTCAAAAACATCGTCGAGACACCTCGTTACGGCATCGAAGGATCCCTTTCCTCCCGCTGTTTTGCGCAACGTGTCCTGCTGCGTTTTCCCACCATCCAACGAGAGGGTGAAATAGAATTTGTGCTCGTTGAAAAAATCGAGGTTTTCACGGTTGAGTAGCGTTCCATTTGTCGATAGTCGAAATTGAACCTCGCTCCCATATTTTTCCTCTGAATCGAGAACAATTTTCTTCAGTAAGGCATATTCGATGAGTGGTTCCCCACCGAAAAAAGTGACAACGACGTTTCCTGAGGATTCTTTGAGAAGAAAGTCGATGGAGGCCAGCGCGGTTTCCTCGCTCATCCGGCGCGAGGTCTTCTCGCCGGCATAACAGTACGCACAACGCAGGTTGCAGTCGTGGATCATAAACAGAGCAGCGGATTGAATCGAATTCATAGAGACTCGCCGAATATTTGATATATGCCGAGTTATAAAGGAACGACCTTACTCGCGAAAAGTCATATGTTTAACTACAATATTTTCAAGCGGGGCGAAGAGTAGTAATCGAGTTCTTCCCACAAGTGCCGGTATGCTTTTCCCGCCCTCATGGCCTATCTTCCAGCAGTTTGACAACACCGGAGCGCTCCATGCCAGAAAAACCGCTGACCATTGCGATTATTGACGACGAGAAGAACATCCGCCGCATGCTTCGACTCATCCTCGAAGCGGAAGGGTACGACGTCTGCGAAGCCGAAAACGTGGCCGAAGCGCGCGAGATGACGTGCAAAAATCCACCGGACGCGGTTTTGTTGGACCTGAAACTGCCGGATGGGGATGGAATTGAGCTTTTAAAAGAGCTTCGTGCGCAGTCTCCCGGTTTGCCTGTTGTGATGATCAGTGGACACGGGAGCGCCGAGCACGCCGTACAGGCGGTGAAACTCGGGGCGTATGACTTTCTCGAAAAACCGCTCGACAAGGACCGGGTGCTGGTTACCCTTCGCAACGCCATCGAAGTGGGTGGCCTGCGCAAACAGGTTTCCAAACTCTCCGGTGGCGGCGAGATGATCGGTGAATCTCCGGAGATGAAAGAGGTTCGTGAATGGATTGGTAGAGTCGCCCCAACGGATGGACGCGTGCTGATTCTCGGGGAGTCCGGCACAGGCAAAGAGCTGGTCGCCCGTGCTATCCACGAGGGGTCCACCCGCGCAAAGAAAAAATTCGTCAAGGTCAACTGCGCTGCGATTCCGAAAGAACTGGTTGAATCCGTCCTCTTCGGACATGTCAAAGGGGCGTTTACCGGCGCTCTGAAAGACAAATCCGGAACCTTCAAAGAGGCGGACGGCGGAACCCTGCTGCTGGATGAGATTGGCGACCTCAGCCTCGAGGCACAGGCAAAAGTGCTCCGCGTGCTGCAGGAGGGGGAATTTGAACCGGTTGGCGCATCGAAAACCGAGAAGGTGGACGTCCGGGTGGTAGCCGCCACTCACCGCGACCTGAAATCCGAAGTGGAAGAGGGCAATTTCCGCGAGGATCTCTACTTCCGACTCGCGGTGCTCGTGCTCGATCTTCCCCCTCTCCGTGACCGCAAAGGGGATGTGGCGGTTCTCGTGGACCATTTCCTGAACGAGTTCCACGGCAACGGGCTTCCTCAGCGAAAACTGACGCCTGAGGCGGTGGAAGTGCTGGAACGTTACGCATGGCCCGGCAACATCCGTGAGCTGCGCAACGTCATCGAGCGAATCGCTATCCTCTCGCCCGACATTCAGGTGGAGCCGGATGATCTTCCCGCGGATGTCCGCACCACATCATTCAGCGTTGCGACCGACATTGATACGGGCGAACTGCCTGCCATCGGCACGTCTCTCGCGGATGTGAGAGCTGCGGCGGAGAAAAGGTATCTGGAAGCTGTTTTGGACCAGACTGGCGGCAATGTTTCGGAAGCGGCGAGAATTGTCGGTCTCGAACGCACCCATCTTCACAAGAAACTCGCTTCTTTGGGCGTTAAAAGAAAGTAAATTGTTTTGGTATTTTGAGTATTCCCGGAGAGGAGTGGTTGGCCCATGAAAGTTCGCGGCGCGGCATTAATATCGCTTCAGAGTTTCATCCTCACAAGTTTTGGACCTGAGCGTTATGGCGAGTGGCTGAAAGCACTCCCTGAAGAATCAAGAAAGATATTCAATTCTAAACTGTCTCTTGATGAATGGTATCCCCTCCACGCTGGTTTGCACCACCCCACGGAAATCCTATGCAACATGTTTTACCGTGGAAAGCCGCTGGGCGCTTGGGAATCGGGCCGTTACAGCGCCGATTTCGGGATGAACACGTTGATGAAGGTTTTTCTGAAAGTCTCATCAGTTTCGTTCATCGTAAAGAAAGCCACCGCCATTATCACACGCTACTACGAACCCTGCAAAGTTGAGGTGACCGAGGAGGAGGCATTCTCTACGGTAGTCCGGATCTCCGACTTTGATGAGATGACAACGATCATCGAGCATCGGATTGCTGGTTATATGGAGCGCGCAGTCGAGTTAACGGGGGGCAGAGACGCCAACGTCTTTATAGGTCCCTCGCTTACCAAAGCCAACCTCTATTCGGAATTCAAGGTGCAGTGGAAGTAACGCCCGGCACACTGTCCACCGGTAAAGATCAGGAACTGCAAGCATGACGACATTCAGGCACGAACGACCTTGGGTCATTACCACGATACGAGTGCCCTACGGGCATGTAGACAAGATGGACCACGTCTATTACGGCAATTACCTGCTCTATTTCGAGATGGGCCGCAACGAGTGGATGAGGGCCGGGGATTTCACATACAAGAGTTTTGAAGAACACGGTTTCATGGTTCCGGTGGTCGAGGCACATGTCCGCTATCGTGGCAGGGTGCATTACGACGATCTGATCGAAATCCGCACCGCTGTCAAGCCCGAGGGACGAACCCGGTGGTGTTTCCACTACGAGATCAGGCGGGCTGGCGAGGAGGAGATCCTGACAACCGGATGGAGTCTGCATGCGGTCACCGATTTCGAAGGACGCCCCAAGCGGATGCCGCAGATACTGATCGACCTGCTGGACAGGATCGGGCGCTACGAGGAGGCGTGATTCAGATGGTCGCCCGGACCAGTTTTCGCGAAACTGGAGTCTGTTTCGAGAGTTCCAGGCGGTCACTCCCGAGAACCCTAATCGCTTGACACGTTTCAGTATACGAGCGTAGTTTTTAACAATCAGACAGTATTCACACCTCAGCTACCACATTCAAGGAGTTGCACGAGACGCTATTGGTACCGGTCAGTGGTTTTTCCCACAACAAAATAATCGGGAACAAATCCGACCCGGGCGTTTGCCCAGGACGCATTTTTGCGCTCTGAACAATCGTGATTCCGTTTAATAGGAGTCCCCATGAACACGTTTCGTGGAAAATCACTCAGTATTGCTATCACCCTTCTTCTCACGGTGTCGTTCCGTGCGAACGCTACCGGTATGCGTGTCATTGAAGATTCCCCCCAAGGCACACTCCTGGAATTCACGTTTACAGACTGGTCGGTTCGTACCACGGAAGAGGGAGGGATCATGATCGCCCCCTCCGGCACTTCCGCCGACAACAGGCAGGGCGGTCCGATTACTCCCTACGCCTACCAACTGATCGGGGTTCCAAATTCTCAAAAACCGACGGTGACTGTTGAGGATGTTGTCTGGGGCGAGCGAATTGGACAACTCCCCACCGAAGGCACAGAGTCGGCGGAGATCATTCCCTTTGACCATCTAAGCGGTCTGGGACTGTTCACTGTTTCTGATCCGGTTCGCTGGAGAGGCCGCTGGGTTTCGCACCTCTACGTAATACCTCAGAACATGGATGGGTCCGGGGTGCGTCCAATTAAAAGCATGCGTGTCCGCATCCAGTACGCAAGCAGAAGCGGGGAACGTCTGGCCCGCACCGATTCCTTTGCCAAATCGGTGATCGCTAATCCGGGAGCTGCCGCAAACTGGGGAGCTGCCAAACCCAAATCCCTCCGCAGCGTTCAGAGCATTGCCGCCGTTACCGAAGATATCGAAGAGCTGTACACAACTGGCACAATGGTTCGGATCGAAATCACGAGTGAGGGGATCTACCAGATTTCCCGGAGCCAGATAGAGAACCTTGGAATCGAACTGACCGGCATCGACCCCCGCGAAATCCGCATGTTTGGAAATGGCGGACAGGTACTTTCCGAGAGCATTTCAGCGACACGCGATACGACGCTGATCGAGAACGCCATTCTGATCGAAGGTGAACAGGACGGCAGTTTTGATTCGTCCGACCGTATCCTTTTCTACGGCCGCTCGGTGAACACATGGCTCCCCTCGGCAACCGCAGGTGAATACGACCACACGAACAACCCCTTCACGCGGACGAATGTCTACTACCTCCACATCCCATACGGCGGAGGCAATGACGGACTGCGCATGGAGGAGTTGGACACTGACTTGACAGCGACTTCCGTGGCAACGACAGCCCGTGCGCACAGTTATGTAGAGTCGGACGTCGTTATCTTCGCAACCAGCAAAATTGAGGCTTCCGGAAAGAATTGGTACGCAACGTTTCTTTCGACCGGGGACCAGTTCGCGACCACCGTACAGGCCGAAGCGCCGGTAACAACGAGTGGCGCAACCCTCGAGCTGGATATGCTCTCCTACAGCGGAACCGCGCAATATATCGTCACCTTCAACGGCACGCCGATTGACACAGTACTCAACAGCAGTTCAACGAACATCATCACTGTGCCCGCCGGATTGATCCGTGAAGGCGGGAATACGGTGGGGCTTCGGGTTACGGGCAAAAGTATTTATGTCGACTGGATCGAACTCTCCTACGAACGCGAACTGACAACAGACGGCAGCCGTCTCGAATTCGACAAACTCCCCTCGGATGGCCCAGTACGAGTGGAACTTGACGGTCTCGAAGATCCTTACGTTTTCAACGTGCAGGATTTTGATGCTGTCAAGATGACCCGCAATGTACCCTTCGTCGTCGAGTCGCAATCCAACGCACCGGACAGATTCCTTGCCTTGGAAGAGAGCAGTTTCCTTACACCTGGCAACATGAAAATTGATGGGCTGGGTGGATCGGAATACACTGGTTCGCTTCGTGACCCCTCGTTGTCCGCGGATTACCTGATCCTGACTCATTCTGATTTCATGCAGGCTGTCGCGCCGCTAGAAGCTTTCATCGAACTCCGGGACACAATCGAAGTGATGACGATTGATGTCGATGACATTTACCGGGACTTCTCCTGGGGGGTGTTTGATCCTACTGCGATCAGGGACTTCCTCTATTACGCGACCTATAACTGGAGCAAGGGACCAGAGACCGTTTTTCTCGTGGGCGATGGGAATTACGATTATCGGGACATTCTCAACCACAGCGAAGAAAACTGGGTTCCGGCATATGAAACCGGAGAGCAGTGTAGTGACGACTTCTACGCCAAGTTTGAATCGGGTATTCCGGAAATAGTCCTGGGGCGTCTGCCCGTACGCTCATCCGCGCAAGTCGAGACCTACGTCGAGAAACTGATCCAGTACGAGACCAACCTCGAGGACCAACCTTGGCGTGGCAGAATGATCCTCGTTGCGGATGACGAGTACCAGGACACCGGCGTGACCAGTTGGGACTCTACACATCTGCGCGAGACAGAAACCTTCGCCAAGACTGAGTCCTTAAGCTACCTGGAATTCAAAAAGTTTTACCTCTCGCTGTATGACACAGAGCTGGACCCATCGACCGGCGCCCGAACCAAACCAAAGCTTACCGATGATCTGATCGCGGCGATCAACGATGGCGCCCTGATTGTGCAATACATCGGACATGGCAACGCGCATGTCTGGACTCACGAAAATGTCCTGATGGACACGCGTGATGATGGATTGATCGATTCTGGCGACCGTCTGCCCATTTACCTCGCGGCGACCTGTAGCTGGGGTCACTGGGATCGCGCTGACAACATCTCGCATCCGGAGAGGTTGCTTGCCCGTGATGGTGGAGCGATCGCTGTTATTGCCGCCTCACGGCTTACTTACGCTTCTGCCAATGAAGTCTTCGGTAAAAATATGCGTGAGGCTTTTTTCGACAGAACGAAGCGGTACCGCCTCGGCGAGAGCGTTCTTATCGGGAAACTGGCAAACGCTTCAAGTTCAGCTTATTCATACCACTGTCTTGGCGACCCACGGCTAAGGCCGGCGCTGCCCTACAGGTCGGTCGCTCTGGCGGATCTCGCTCCGGACTCCCTGACAGCGTTTGCAGGCGCTCGGGTTAGCGGAACGGTGAGAGCTGATGGTGGGATCACGGACCCGAGCTGGGATGGCGAAGTGCTGGTGGATGTCATTGGCAGCATGGATACCCTGACCTACACCTTCAAAACCCTGAGCGGCAACGAGGTGGTTGATGGCGGCGAGCTGAAATATGTCAAGCAGTCGGGACGCATTTTCCGGGGATTTGTGAGTGCGGACGCCGGTGAGTTTGATGCCAATTTCATCGTCCCGAGGGATGTGAGGCTGGGAACCGACCAAGCGTTGATAAGAATGTACGCCTTTTCGGATGGCGAGGATGGCGCAGGATATGCAAGCAAGCTTCCCATCTCTGCCCATGTGGCGAGTCTGAATGACGCAACTCCACCTGAAATAAAGGTTTACTTTGATCAGGATGGATGGATTGACGGCGACATGACCTCGACTTCACCCACCCTGTACGTGGATCTTTTCGACACGAACGGAATCAATTTGACGGGTGACATCGGGCACGACATCCTCGCAATCATCGACGGCGAAACCGAAATTCGCCTGACAGATGATTTCGTTTACGAGCGTGACAGTTATTCCCGCGGTACAGCTTCACGCAAGCTCTACAACCTCACGACAGGCAATCATACTCTGGAGCTTTGGGCGTGGGACATAGCCAACAATTATGGTTTTGAAGAGGTTACCTTTCAAGTTGCTTCCTCGGATGGCATGATCATCCTGAATGACGTAATCAACTATCCGAACCCGTTTTCGGATGAGACCCAGTTCACATTCGAGCTTTCGGCGCCGGCGGATGTCACGATCAAGATTTTTACCGCCAGCGGAAGGCTCGTTCATCAGATCGGTCCCGTATCGGCGCAAGCTGGATTCAACTATCCGGGATCGACGAGCAGCGAACTTCGCTGGCATGGGCAAGATCGATATGGCGATCCAATTGCCAATGGTGTTTATCTATATAAAGTGACTGCTGTTGGCGAAAACAGATCAAGCGATGAAGTGATCGGCAAGCTGTTGCGCATTCGGTGACACTCCTAAACCGTGCGGCAGTCTTGCCTTTCGTACATAAGTGTTTAACCATGGAAGCCCCCGAGTGGGGGTCAGGGCACACCATATCATCCTCGGGTGGTGGGTGAGAAAAGGAATCAAAGAGATGAAGCGCTGGAAACCGACAATCAATCAATGGCTGCGTAATGCCGCCGTGCTGACGATTCTGGTTTTGATCGGGGTCTCCTCAGCTCAAGCGTCAAGCGTCTCACAGGCAGGCGTTCTTTTCCTGAAAATAGCTCCAGGCGCAAGAGCGGGCGGCATGGGTGAGGCGATGGTTGCCGTCGCGGATGACGCCACAGCTACTTGGTGGAACCCCGCCGGATTGGCGCACATTACTCAGAACGAATTAACCCTGATGCACGTCAACTGGCTGCCCCAGTTCAAGCTGGACGACCTCTATTACGACTTTGTCAGCGGCGTCTACAACGTTCCGGATTGGGGAACATTCGGTATGAACATCATCTTCCTCAATTACGGCGAGAGCGAGCGCACGGACGAAACCGGCACCAGCCAGGGAACATTCAGCTCTTACGATGTCGCGATGTCGGGCAGCTACGGAAGCACGATCAACGAGACGATGTCACTCGGCGTTTCCATGCGATTCATCTACAGCCACCTCTCGGACCAGGGGGCGGGCGCAGAAAAGGGCAGCGGCGTGGCAACGAGTGTGGGCGTGGACCTCGGCTGGCTATGGTTCACTCCGATACGGAAACTCACCCTCGGCGCGAACCTCTCCAACATGGGACCGGAAGTCGCCTACATCGACCGTGCACAAGCCGACCCGTTGCCGACCAACTTGAAAGTCGGTTTTGCCTACGACCTCGTGGACAGCCCCTACAACACCCTGACTCTCGTTGGCGACGTGGATAAGGAACTTGTGCGCCGTGATGACAATGGCGACCCGGACCCCTTCTACATGGCGATTATCACCGCCTGGGGTGATGGCGACCTTCTCCAGTCGATGATCTATCACGTCGGCGTCGAATACTGGTACAGCGACCTGGTAGCGCTGCGTCTCGGCTACTACCATGACGAACTGGGAAGCGTCAAACCGATGACCTACGGCGCGAGCCTCAAGTATTCGCTCTACAGGTTCGATTTCTCCTACACAGCGGCCGGTGAGGGTGAACCTCTTACGGATACGATGCGGTTCAGCCTTTCCATTGGTTTCTGATGATAAAAAGACGTTGGACAAGAATAGCCGGTAGCCTTAGCCTGATCGTACTTACCGGAATGCTGCTCACCACTGTCGTAGATGCAGGTGAACGCCCTGTTCTGCAAACGGCAGTGTCGCCCGCGAGGCGAATCAGCGCCATTCCGCGCACACCTCCGCTTCCGGACACCATGCGTGTGATCGCCATCCGTGTCGACTTCCAGCCCGACACGATGGAAACCACCACAGGCGACGGTTCCTTTTTCTACGAAATCCCGGAGGGTGACGATTCGGCTGACTGGGCCATTGATCCACCACCCCATGACTCCAGTTATTTCGCCGATCAGCTTTTCGCGGCGCGCACCTATTTTAGCCGCCATAGCAGGGGCAAATTGACCCTCACCGGCGCGGTAAACTCCGGTGATAATTCCGGAGGCGATGTCTTCCCGGCGGGAGAGCAGGCGGCCTACACCCTGCCCTACCCAATCTGGCACATTAACTGGGCGGATGGCGACAACGACCGGCTCAACACGACGCTCACACAACTCTTCGTGGATGCCTGGACGCTGGCTGATGAAGACTCGACCGTGGACGTATCCCAGTATGACCTCTTCGTCATCTTCCACGCTGGTGCGGGCAACGAGTTTGACACCGGGTACGACACCACTCCTTTCGACATCCCTTCGGTTGCGATCACAGCGGAGGACCTTGCCGACTTCGTTTCTCTTCCGAACGGCATCCTCCTCAGCAGCGGAACGGTTACGGACGGTGTAATCCTCCCCGAAACCCAGCGGCAGGGAGATGTTGAAGTAGGATTGATAGGAACCATCGCCCACCAGATGGGCTATTTGCTCGGAATGCCCCACCTCTACGACACGGAAACAGGCATGCCGGGCGTAGGAATGTTCGGGCTGATGGACAGGGGATTCGGCGGATTCTACGGCCTGATTCCCACTCCACCCCACGCATGGACCCGTGTCTACATGGGATGGGACAGCGTAACCGTCGTGGAGTCCGGCGAGGTTTCGCTTGGCGCGTACGGTCTGCCCGACAGTCTTTTCGGCGAGGATCTCGCACGGCTGGTCAAAGTGCCGATCAACGAGAACGAGTATTACCTGCTCGAAGCACGTTACCGAGACGCCGACGAGGACAGCACCACGGTCGGCTATGATCGAGATGGCAGGCAGATCACCTTCCACGCCAATTACAGCTACGATGTCGAGGAGGGATTCGGCGTGCTTGTGGACGTCGAGGACCCGGATTTCGACCTGCCCGCGCGTGGTGTACTCATCTGGCACATTGACGATGGTGTGATCAGCCGGAAGCTCTCCATGGACGCGCTCCAGACCGATGAGAACTGGCGTGCAATTGATCTTGAGGAAGCGGATGGCAGCCAGGACATCGGAAACGAGTATGCATACCTGACCGCCAGTTACGGAAGCGAGTACGGTATTCAGCAGGACGCCTTCTACATCGACAACGATTACTGGCGGCTCGCCAACGATTCCTATTCCGTGGAATTCGGCCCTTTCACCGTGCCATCATCGACAGCCAACAACGGCGGAGAGTCGCACATCTCGATTTACGGTTTCTCCGCGCCGAACGACACGATGACCTTTACCGTGGACAACACCTGGGCGCAGGGAGATTTTCCCTCCGAGCTCGAATGGGCATCAGGCAAGGTGCAGTTCACATTCGCAGACCTCGACCAGAACGATTCCCTCGAATTGGTGCTCTGGGATGAGGCGGGCGTATTTCGGGCGTTCAACGCGGATGGTACAGTATATGGTGATTCAATTCTCGCCGACCTGCCGGATCAGACCTACCAAGTGCGAGTAATCAAGGAACAACCCTATCTCTATCTCTTCGGCGAAAGTGCCGTTTACACCCTGGACGCTCAAACCGGGCAAGGATCGTCAGAAGCCCTCAGTATTTTCGGCACTGAATCCCCTGTCCTCGAAGCGGCTGTCATGGATACTACTATCCAAAATGCAACGCTTGTTTACTTACGCGATCTCGGGAATGAATATGTATTGACCCAGGAATATCTGGGCATGGTGTTAGGGATCGGAAGTTCGATTCACAGAGATACTCTGACAACAACTGGTCAATTCATCAAGCTTGGTCCCAGTCATCTCGACTCCATGCTCTTCCTGCAGGAGACAGGGGCTCTAAGCTTAATTGACAGAACGACAGCCATCCCAGTGGCTGCCGCTATTCTCTCCTCGGCTCCTGCTCTGAACGAGACGGAAAACGTTACGGACCCCATCTCCGCTGATTTTGACGGGGATGGAATCTGGGACGTTGCCGCGGTCACCAGCGAGGGACGTATTGTCCGCTGGTTCGGCGGTGAAGGATGGAGCCAGGGTCATATCGAAGAGGTTGAGTACCCCATAGACGCGATTCACCCCGCGGATGTGGATGACGACGGTATTCCAGAACTCGTCGCGACGATTCCCGGCAAGCGGCTCATCGCCTATGAGCTTAACGGTCTGGTCAGCGAAGGAACGCCCCTGACCCTCGCGAATCACCTCGGATCACCTGATCTTGAGGGAGGGCTCTTCTTTGATGTGGATGGCCTGGGAGGTGTCGATTTCGCCGCCTTCTCCACCATCGAGCCGGGCAAGTCGGTCATCGCCGGGTACAACCTCGCGGATGGACGCGCCCTCACCGGATTCCCCATCGACTTCGGTTACGCCTCAGGGCAAATCGTTCCTGAAACAGGGATTGTGGACCTTGATGGCGACGGCGACCTCGAACTTGTCACGCTGACCCAGCTCGGATCCGACGCCACTCAATTGCGTGTGATTGATCTTCCTGCGCGCGCGAGCGGTGATCCAAAAATCTTCTGGGGCATGGCGGAGGGTGATGTCAACGGCGGACGCTGCTACCCCTACGCCTCCGCCGTGAGCGTCGAAGCCGGTACCCGTTCGCTTACCAGCTCCTACATCTGGCCCAATCCGATCCGTGACAACCTTCTGCACCTTCGTTTCCCCGGAGTAGCATCCGGCAAGGCTGCAGTTCGGATCTATGATCTGATGGGACGTCTGGTTGAGGAAACAGAAACCGACGTTTCCGCTGGCCTCGAGAACGAAGCCACGCTCTCCGTTGCTGGATGGGCTTCTGGGGTTTACGTCGCCAAGCTTGAGATCGGCGGCGAACAAACGTTGATCCGATTCGCGGTGGTGCACTGATGAATTTGCTTAACTCCATACAACGGATTGAACCGGGCCAACGAAGGTTGTTCGCCTTTCTTGCGATTATTGCGGGGATATTCCTTCTCGCCTGGATCTCGTGGGGGCAACCTCTCGATGCCAACCACCCGGAACTCGGCTGGATGAGTTTCGAGACGGAACACTTTGTCGTCCATTACCATGACGGAGCACGCCGGACAGCTACGGTTATCGCCAAGATCGCCGAAGAGATTCATCCAAAACTGACGAAGCTTTACGGATACGAACCTGACACGAAATTTCATTTCATCGTCAAGGACACGGATGACTACGCGAACGGCGGTGCCTACTACTACAACAACAAGATGCTGATCTGGGCGACAGCACTCGATTATGATCTGCGTGGAACCCACAACTGGCTCCGTGACGTGATCACACATGAGTACACTCACATCATCCAGCTCGGCGCTGCAAGAAAACTGCCGCGCAACATCCCCGCACTCTACGTCCAGGTGCTTGGATACGAGGATGAGAAACGGCCGGATGTGCTCTACGGATTCCCGAACGTTCTCGCCTCCTATCCGGTTGCGATGACGGTGATGCCAAACTGGTTTGCCGAGGGTACTGCACAATACAATTCCCCCGAATTGCATTATGACTGGTGGGACACCCACCGTGACATGCAGCTCCGGCTCAGGACATTGAACGACAAACTCCTGCCGCTCAACGAGATAGATGTCTTCGGCAAGAATAGTCTCGGCAACGAGTCGGTTTACAATCACGGCTTTTCGCTCGTCAAATACATTTCCGAGACTTATGGTGAGGACAAGCTTGGCGAGATCACGCGGGGGCAGAAAAAATTGTTCCGCGCCGACATTAGCGAATCCATCGAGGATGCCATCGGACTCACAGGACAGGAGCTGTACGACCAGTGGGCCGCTGATCTGAAAGACAAATACAACCGTTGGACTGTAAACATTCGCGCCAACGAATGTACTGGTGATTTACTCACTGATGATGGCGACGCGAACCTCTACTCCCGTTTCAGTCCGGATGGCGAGTGGATCTACTACATCAGCAACCGTGAGAATGACTATTTCAGCCAGCGAAACCTCTGGCGTATCCCTGCGGACAGCGCAGCGGACCCTGAGATGGTCATCAAGATGGCGGACAGCCCCTTCAGCTTCACTCCAGACGGGAATGCCATCGTCTACAGCAAGATTGTTCGGCAAGGGAACGAATCCTATTACGCTGACCTCTACGCCTTCGATTTGAAGGCCAAGAAAGAGATCCGTCTCACAAAATTTGCCAGAGCTACGGACCCGGCGGTCAGCCCCGACGGCCAGAAGGTCCTCTTTGTTGTCAACCATGACGGGACAAAAGACCTGGCAATGCTTCCGATGCCATCCCATGAGGATTGGAAAGGGTTCGAGCCATTGACAGCGGCAACGCTGAAGAAGTTGACCGATTTCAACGACGGTTCGAGAGCCTACCGGCCCAGTTTCAGCCCTGACGGCAATTCCATCCTCTTCGCAAAGAGCACTTCGGCAGGCCGCGACATCATGATGATGAATGCGGACGGCTCCGGACTTCACACGTTGATCGGCGGAAAGGGCGACCAGCGGAATCCATCCTGGGCAGATGACGGATCAGCGCTTCTCTATTCGGACGACCACACCGGCATTTACAATCTCTATCGGTACGAGTTCACGGACAGCAGCTCCACCCCGTTGACGAACGTACTCGGGGGCGCGTTCATGCCTGACCAGTCGCCAAATGGCGGCAGCATTGTCTACAGCGAATGGACAATAGATGGGTACGCCCTGAAAATGCTGAATGATCCCCAGCCGATTCCTGAGTCATACCTCGACTACGGACGGGACTATATGGCGGACATCCCCGAGCCCACTTTCGATGATTCCATAGTGGACACGATCGCCTCCAAACCCTATAAACCGATTTTTGAGCAGCTCTTCTTCGTCCCTCGTTTAACGATGGACTACGAGACGTTCAAGCCCGGCGTTTATATCTACAGCAGCGATTTCCTCGAGAAGTTGAATCTCTTTTCCGGATTCAATATCAACTCCCGCGGGGAGTACGATGCGGTCGCGCTTTTCGATTTCAAAGTCCTCCGCCCCACGCTCTTTGCCGAGGGATACTGGATCCGCAGAATTGACGACAACCGTTTCGAGGACACCTACCTGATCGTCGGCGAAAAAGAGAATGACGAGGGTGAGATGGTGCCTGTCTACGGCACCTACGGTGTGAACTACAGCTTTCGGCTTCTGGAATTTGATCTCGGCGCGAAAATGCGGATCAACACGGTCACCGAGTTCGAGTTCAGGACAGCGATCAGCCGCTACGATGCTAGCCTCGAATACGAGGACAATAGCAGTTTCCACTATACTTATTTCAAAGGCAAGTACTACCAGGGCCGAGTGGATGTGAACACGATGGCACCTCAGATTCACGGAAACGTTCACCCGCGTTCCGGCGCCCGTGCACAGTTGACAGCGGCGTACGAAGACAATCTCTTCATCGAGGGATTCGAAATCAATTCCACTGCGCTGACCCTGCAGGAGGTCTTCTCCTCCTACAAGTACTGGCGGGTCGAGGGCGATGTCACCAGGTGGTACAACGTGGCCGGTGACCTTGTTCTCCAGCCACGTGTCAGGGTCGGATACCTCGACCATCAGGTAGACCCGTTCATGCACCTCTATATCGGCGGGCTCTATGGAATGCGAGGCTACAGCTTCTACAGCCTCGGCGGAACACGGACCGCCATTGGAAGCGTTGCCCTACGCCATCCGATCTGGGAACCGAGCAGGCCGAAACTCGGATGGCTGCATCTGGATGGCTTGTTCCTGGGTGTTTTTGCGGATGTGGGCGATGCATGGCGCGAGAGGGAGTTCGATGCTGACCAGCTCAAGAGCGACATCGGAGCGGAACTACGCATGAAATTGTTCTCTTGGAACGGTTACCCGACGGCTGTCACATTTTCCGCCGCTCGAGGACTGGACCACGTTACGGTAACTGAAAATGGTGAGACCACGGAGTATGACCCCGACTGGCGGTTCTATCTCACGGTCCTGTTTGATTTTGAGACCATCTTCCCCGCAAGGGGAACGGCTTGGAGGATGAGATGAAAAAGATGGGATTTCTGACGCTGGTGCTGGCATTTGCTGCTGTTGGCTCGTCATTCGCCTCGGACACCGGCATTTCGAACGAGGGGGACATTTCTCCCCTGTTCATCCGTACCACCGACACCGGCGCAGAGGATGCTGAGGCGATGCTGGCCTGGAACGAAGCCACCGTGCTGCCAACGGATCGTCGCAACTTCGACCTTCGTTCCCGCCTCGCGTTCAACATGGCGCAGGATGATGCCTCAGGCGGCATCGGCACAACCACAGCCGCAGCAGAAGCCTCTGGAGAGATGCTCAATCCGGGACGTGCGCTGATGCTCTCCGCGATCATGCCGGGTGCTGGTGAACTTTACGCCGGATCTCCGGTCAAGGCGGCATTCTTCTTCGCCCTCGAAGCGGCCTGCTGGTATGGTGCGGTTTCCTACGCTCTTCGCGGTGACGACAAAGAAACCGACTACCAAGCCTACGCTGAAGACTATTGGGGTGAGGCGTACTACCGATCCGTGGAATTCGCAGCCGCCCAGGACCCGAACTACCCCGAGGGTAGCGAGTCCTTCGCTGGAACCACGAGCGAATGGGACAACATGACCTGGGACGAGAAGCTTGACTACCTCCCGGATAACTTTACCCATGAGCTCCCGGAAGAGCACAACCAGCAGTATTACGAAAACGTCGGCAAGTACCTGACCCAGTTTGGATGGGGATGGACGGACTGGATCAATGGACGGAGTCAGTCGGAGATTGCCACGGTTGCTCAGGCGGGTGGATACAACTGGCTCGACGCAGGTGGTTCAAGCGCCCTCGCAAATGCCTACATCGACATGCGCTACGAGAGCAACCAGCTCCTCGACAAGAGCGCGGCGTTTTTCAGCGTCATCATGGTCAACCACGTGGTCTCAGCCATGGATGCCGGATTTACCGTGCGTTCCAAGAACAAGAAACTGGCAAGAGTCGAGCCGGTAGCCTCACAGATCTGGTACTACAATGAACCGGTGACCATGGCGGGATTGTCCGTCCAATTTTAGTTTCGGTGGGAGTAGAACGCGTGACACGTCTGTCAAAAAAAATCGCTGTTGTGCTGTTTGTGCTGGTCGCTGCCGGTGCTGCAAAACCGACGCTTGCGGGTGATGCCGTAGAACGTCTCGCCCCGGCGCCTGCCCCGGCAAAGCTGGCACTCCTCGCAAACGGCTCCCTCTCCGAGAGCATCCCATCCTCCATGCCGGAGAATGTTCTTCGGCAAAGCCGGACGCTGCTCGAGAAAAAGCCGCCCGAGGCGTTGCTGCGAAGTCTCATCCTCCCCGGATGGGGTCAGCGATATGGTGAACGACCCGGTCGTGGCGCGCTGTTTACCGCCGTGGATGCCGGGCTCTGGCTCGCGCTGGGATACTCCTATCAGGCATGGCATTTCAATGAAGACCACTACATGGCTTACGCGATGCAGCACGCGTCGATTGCCGATGGTCAGGATCACGATTTCTTCGTCAACATTGGCAACTTCAACAACCGCGATCTCTATAACGAGGCACAGAGAACGGACAGGGATTACGAGGAACAGTATTCCGGTGCAGATACATGGTGGGAGTGGGATAGCACCGAGAATCGTTATACTTTCAAGGACATTCGAATTCAGGCTGACCGGAACAAGACGCGCATCTCCTATCTAGTGGGTGGATTGGTGATCAACAGGATTCTCTCCGCGATCGACGCCTCCCGCGGACTCGCCAGCCTGCAAAAAGAGGTGAAGCAGAAAACCGGGATCAGTCTTGAATATGATGCCCAACTGAACGGACCGTCACTCGTCTGGAGGGGTAACCTGGCAGGAAAATGAGTAAGGTCTTCATCACTGGAATCAGCGGTTTTATTGGTGGACATGTCTGGGCTGAGTTGGCTCGCCGAGAAGATGTCTGGGGTGCGTATGGAGCAACCGGACCCGTTACTCTGAAACCGGAATTCCAGCTCGGATGCGACCTCTCAAATCCGGATGAAATAGGCAACATCATCGGGGATATTAAACCCACGCACATCATCCATCTTGCCGCCATGTCCCGCCCCGAAATGTGCAGACGCCACAGCCTGCTCGCCTGGAAGATCAACAACGCTGCTACCCGCAACCTTGCCGAAGCCGCCGCGAAAATCGACGCTCGGGTCATATTCGTTTCCTCAGATCAGGTGTTCGATGGCGTCCGGGGGAGTTTTCGCGAGGGCGACACACTTGAACCTATCAATATTTACGGCGAGACGAAGAAGGCCGCGGAGCGCTCCCTGCTCTCGCAGGTGGATAACGCGGTGGTCCTCCGGTTGAATAACACCTACGGCCCACCACGGTTCAAGGGCGGCTCTTTTTCGGAGTGGATTCTCGAACGTGAACGGTCCGGCCAGCCCATTCCCCTTTTCACGGATCAATACCGAAGCCCGCTGGATGTCGTCTCAGCAGCCAGGTCCATTGTCGAACTGCTGGACAACAATTTTCAGGGCGTCCTTCACCTCGGCGGGGCAAACCGTGTGAACCGATCGACTTTTGGCAAGATGCTGCTCAAACACATGGGACGGGACACCTCGAGCATCCTCGAAATGCTATCGACCAAGTACGACCCCGATGGGCATATGCCGGAAGACACCTCCTTTGACCTCACACTGGCCCGACAGATTTTACAAACCCCGATTGTAAACCTCACGGAGGGGCTCAAGCTGGCCTACGGTCCATCTCGAAGCGGCCTCGTTTGATCCACTTCAACACTTGACAGCTCGCATGGAGATTACCACGATGTCTGAACCCAAGACCTTTTCCCTGCTCCTCACCAGCGACACCCTCGGTCGAGGAGATGATGAACTCGGCGGGAAACTGATAAATTCTTTCCTGGACGTGATCGGTGGGCCCGGTCGTACTCCCTCGGTCATCGCGCTGGTCAACTCAGCCGCCAAGCTGGCCTGCGAGGGGTCGCCTGTGCTCGATCACCTGCAGGTTCTTGAGCAGGCCGGTTCGAAAATCCTCGTCTGCACAACCTGCCTGAATTTTTACGAGATCAAGGATAAGTTGAAGGTGGGTTCGGCGAGCACCATGCCTGAGATCGTCGATTCGACACTCGCTGCTGATAAAGTTTTGACGCTCTGACGAGGGTGGCCCGACTTGCTAGCCAAGTCGGGTATCTCGCCTGTCATTGCCCGGCTTGTACGCCTTGGGCGTGCTTGACCGGGCAATCCAGAGACCCGACCCTGAAGGATCGTGCCACCCGGTCGGACAATCGACAACAAAACCACTGGATCCCCCGATCAAGTCGGGGGATGACATATCATGACCGTGATTTGTGTCTCCTGCAATATGAAACCCGGGACTAAAGTCCCGGGCCACATTTCCCCCTGTTTTCGTCGGTCCGTGCAGCCTTGGGCCGACACCGGGCAGTACGTCAGGTGCCTTACCTGTCCGGACGGATGCCAGTGCGAATCAGGTCGTGCAACCTGAGCATCCCCACCGCCTTGTGGTCGTCATCTACGACCGGCATGACGTGGATCTGGCTCGGCCGATTCTCCATCAGCAAAAGCGCGTCAATCGCTTTGTCGGAGGTGTGGACGTGGACCGGCTCCTTGGTCATGATATCTTTCGCCGGGCTCTGCAGGAACATGCTCCCGAGCCGCTGAATACCTCGGCGGACATCGCCGTCGGTGATAATTCCCAGCAACCTGCCTTCGCCATCGACAACGTTCACACCACCGAGCGTCGATTGGGTCAGCAACACCACAACATCGCTCATTGGTGTGTCGGTTCCACAAACCGGGTTCAGCTCACCACCGTGCATCATATCGCCGACATCCAGCAACAGCCGTTTTCCAAGACTGCCGCCGGGGTGGTTCTTTGCGAAGTCATCCTGAGTAATCCCGCGAAGCTGCATCATCACCGCCGCGAGAGCATCGCCCATAAGCAGCATAACCGTCGTACTACTCGTCGGCGCCAGACCAATGGGGCACGCCTCACGCTCTACACCGACATCAAGCCAGGCATCTGAGGCTTGCGCGATGCGGCTGGACTCCTCACCCACCATCGCGATCAGTTTCGCACCGCTCCTTTTGAAAGCGGGGATCAAGTCGCGAACCTCCTCGGTCTCGCCCGACTTGCTGATCAGGATAACCACATCCCCCTCAGCAACCATGCCCAGGTCGCCGTGGGCGGCATCACTCGGATGAAGGAAGAGCGCGACGAGGCCCGTGCTGCGCATGGTCGCCGCGACCTTCTGCGCAATCAGTCCGCTTTTTCCAGCTCCCACGAAGATGATTTTGCCGGGCGCTTCCAGAATCAACCGAATCGCCTCAACAAACTGACCATTCAGCCGCTGAGCCACTTTTTGTGCGGCTATGATTTCGAGCCGGAAAATTTCTCGAGCCCGGACGAGTATGTCCTCACCATTCAAGGTTGCTACTTCTACGTCCCGTTTCATGCGATCATTTCCTCAGAATCAACGGGGTGCGGCACTTTATTTCCTTGCAGTGACCGCTGGACCCGCCTAATTTAGCACGGCAAGAAGCAAAATGCATTGATTTTACAGGACTATCCGTGAACAACACACCGGCGACAGAACGATTTATCTCAGAACTGGACCTCTGCGTTCAAAAACTGACCCCCTATCTCCTGAAAGAGCAATACGTTCAGCGATTCAACCCGCTGGACATCCAGGAAGCGGCGACCATGTATGTGGCCAGCGGTGGCAAAAGGTTGCGCCCTGCGATTCTGCTCTGGTCCTGTGGTGCGGTCGGCGGTGATCCGGACAAAGCCCTTCCTGCAGCTGCGGCGGTGGAGATTTTTCACACCTGGACGCTGGTTCATGACGACATCATTGACAGGGACGACCTCCGCCGAGGGGGTGAATCGGTTCATGTCCGCTTCCGGGACAGGAGCCTGAAAGAATACGGGCTTTCCGTCGAGGATGCTGAGCATTATGGCAAGAGCGTTGCCATCCTGGCCGGGGACGTTCAACACGGGTGGAACGTCTCGATGCTCACGGAATTGACTAAAAAACATGGGCTTCCGGCAGAAGTGACGCTGCAAATAATTCGCGAACTGAACGACAGGACATTGAATGGCCTGATAGAGGGTGAACTTCTGGACCTTCAGTACACTCGTCTGCCCGTCGGCGAACCCTCGCTGCCCGAGATCAACGATATGCTCCGCAAAAAAACGGGCGAATTGTACCGATTTTGCGCTTGGGGCGGCAGTATCATCGGCCTCGGCAAATACGAGCCGGAAAACCCCTATGTTCAATCTTTATCTGAATTTGCATTGGACTGCGGTACCGCCTTCCAGTTGCAGGACGACATTCTCGGCGTGGTAGGTGACAGCAGTGTGACGGGAAAACCTGTAGGCAACGACCTGCGCGAGGGAAAGCGCACGATGATCCTCCACACCGCATGGGAACGGGCAAACGAATCACAGCGTATACTTATGGCGGCAACGGTGGGAAATGGCGATGCATCGGCGGAAGAGATCAGCGTTGTTCGCAACCTCATCCAAGAGTTGGGCGCAATTGACCATGCTCGCGACGTTGCCATGAAGAACGTTCATCGAGCATTGCCCCATTTGGACAAGATTCCCGCCTCTAAATGGCGAGACCTGCTCGCCTCCTGGGCGGAGTTCATGATTGAACGTCAGATGTAAGCACTTGCTCCGAAAGCAATCATTGTTTACGTTGACGGCAGCTTAAGTGTTTGGTTCTCGGAACATTCGATACCGAAACTGGAAAGCGATTGGCTTGACATGAAATCTGAGAAAGTCATCCTTCGAAACAAGCTGGGTTTGCACGCGAGGCCTGCTTCCCACTTCGTGAAGATTGCCGCTCGGTTCAAGGACACAACGGTTGAACTGGTGCGCGGTAGTGAGATCGTCAACGCCAAGAGCATACTCGGCGTAATGATGCTCGCCGCCGGGCAGGGTTCAGAGTTGGAAATCCGCGTAGATGGCGCCTCAGAGGATCAATGTCTGGCTGAATTGATTGAACTTGTGGAGAAAAAATTCTACGAGGAATAAAGCCCTCCGGGCCCCCTCATCTCTCCCGGCAAAGCCCCCCATCACTTGCTATATTGCATCAATTCGTTTAACGACTTACGATCCGTAACCATGACCCGTCAACAGGTGTTCACAGGCCAGCCGATTGCCCCCGGGATAGCACTCGGGCCAGCATTCATTATCCGGCGAGAGCGGCGCGAAGTCCGTCCTCAGCGCATTGATGCTATGCGCGTGGAAAGGGAACTCGAGCGGCTTGATCGCGCCGTTAACCTAGCACGCCGTGACCTTCGCCACCACAGGATGAAGGCCACAAGGACACTTGGCGACATCGTGGCACGTATTTTTGACGCCCACCTGCTTTTTCTGGACGACGAACCCACTTTTGACGGAATCCGGCAAAACATCCGTGAGGAACTGATCACTGCTCCTTACGCCGTCTACCGGACGCTCGAAGGATTTGCGCGGAGTTTTGACGCACAAAAAGAGGACGTGTTCCGTGACCGGGCGCAGGATGTACGTGATGTCATGGGCCGGATCATCGATCATCTGATCGGCTCAAACTCCGCGATGATCGCCGCACTGAAATCTCCCAGCGTTCTGATCGTCCACGAATTGAATCCTTCGGATGTGATGCAGCTCGATCCCGACCTCGTGCTCGGGGTAGTGACGGGCGTAGGCGGAAGTACCAGCCACTCTGCAATCCTGACAGCCTCACTCGGCGTTCCGAGTGTGATCGGGGTGCCGGAGATTCTGCAGCTGATCCAAAAAGGGGACAACGTTGCCGTCAACGGGAATTCCGGCAAAGTCCTGATCCGCCCGACCCCGTCGCAGTTGGCTCGGTACGACGCCAAACAGAAACAGTATCGGAAATTTGTTAAATCGCTTCGCAACATCCGCGATCTCAAGGCTATAACCCTCGATGGACGCCGGGTTGAATTGATGGCAAACATTGAAATGCCGCATGAGGCGGAGCGTGTTGCTCAGCGAGGTGGCGAGGGCGTTGGCCTTTATCGCACCGAATATCTCGTTCCTGCCCAGAGTGGCCTCCCGAAAGAAGAGGTACAGACTCAGGAGTACACACGCGTTGTTGAAGCGCTGCAGGGCCGTCCACTGATCATCAGAACGTTTGACCTCGGCGGCGACAAAGCGTTTCCCGGCAGCGGCATCCCACCCCAGAACAACCCGATGATGGGTTGGCGTGCGGTCCGTGTCGCTTTTGAGCGTGCCGAGATGATGGAACCTCAACTCCGTGCGATCCTGAGGGCAAGTGCCGCGGGTCCCGTGGGGATCATGTTCCCGATGATCAGCCACCTCGAGGAGATGCTGAGACTCCGGGAAATACTCGACAAGGTGCGACTCGACCTCGAAAACGAGGGTGTTAAGATCCGTGACCAGATTCCCGTAGGGATGATGGTGGAGGTTCCGGCGGTTGCACTATTGGCCGACCGGTTTGCGCCCCACGTCGATTTTTTCTCCATTGGGACGAATGACCTGACCCAGTTCACTCTTGCGGTGGATCGTAGTAACGACCTCGTCTCGAAGCTGCACGACCCCTTCCACCCTGCCGTACTGCATTTGATCAAGAAAACGGTTGAAGCTGGGAAGAAACAGGGAATCAGGACTGCGCTCTGTGGAGAACTCGCGGGAGCACCTCTCGCCGCGATGCTGCTAGTGGGCCTTGGGCTTGACGAACTCTCCATGAGCCCGACCCTGATTCCGGAGATCAAGAAACTGATCCTCTCTTTTACTTATGAGGATGCAAAACACATTGCAAAACGCGCACTCGCCTGCGACACCTCCCAGGAGGTCCGGCAGTTGTTGCAGCGGGAGATGAAGCGCCGTTTCAAGGATATGCCGATCTGGTTTGGAGACCGCTGAAATGCAGAAATATGATCGTTCAGTTGACAAAAGTGGAATGTACGAACTGGTAGAATCATGGCCGGTTCAGTTGAGACGGTCTTTTGAAGCCGGTCTCGAATCCGGCAGGGCCGAGCAACCTGGTCCACCACGCGCTCTGATCTGGGCGGGAATGGGTGGAAGTGCGATTGGGGGTGACCTGATTGCTTCACTCCTCGCACCGGATGCCTCGTTTCCCATGTCGGTTCTCCGCGGCGGAAACCTCCCTCAGTGGGTAGGTGAAAAAGACCGCGCAGTCCTTGTCAGCTTCTCCGGCAATACAGCGGAAACGCTTGAGTCGGCGCGACTGCTTAGAACCCGCGGCGCTGACCTCGATCTGCTCACCAGCGGCGGCCAACTCCAGAAATGGGGTGAGGAAAACGGTGTCAAGGTTTGGACGGTTCCGGGTGGTCGTCCCCCCCGCGCTGCACTCGGCGATCTCTTTGGTTATTCGCTTGGGGTGATGATCGGTCGCGGATGGTTGAAAATACCTGTGGAAGACGTCGAGGCGACTCTGAAGGCGCTGGACATCCTCACGGAAGAACTGTCTGTTCCGCCGACAGAAGAAGATCACCCACTCTATGAGTTGATCGAGGCACTCGAGGATAAACTCGCAATGGTCTACGGCACAGGCGCCATGATCAGCGCTGCACGCCGTTGGGCCTGCCAGGTTAACGAGAACTCCAAACTTCCTGCACATTGGGGCGAGCTTCCCGAGATGAACCACAACGAAGTCGTGGCATGGGATGAAGGCTCAAAATGGGCTGGCCGCGGCACAGTTATTCTGCTTCCAGATCCCGACAGCCCGGAAGATGTTCGCAAGCGGGTTCCTGTTTCGCAGGAAATCGCTCACGAAGCCGGCTGGACAACTTTCCAGGTTGATCCACCGTCCGGAGTGGACGCTCCACGGTTGGTGCGGTTGGTCGAGACGGTTGTGATCGGTGACTGGCTTTCTTACTGGCTGGCGATCAAAAACGGTGTTGACCCCACACCCATCGAGCCGATTAACAGACTGAAATCGGCGTTGGAGGGGTAAACTCCTCTTTGGGGTGCGAAAAACAAGAAACGGGTGTTGTGCAGACCATGAGGAATTATCTTCCGCACAACTGACCTGCATTTGATTATTACTACTGGAATCAACGAAAGCATGTCCATGGCTTCGATTCGAGCGATCATACCTGCCGCAGGTATCGGCAAGAGAATGCGCCCGCTAACGTTGACCCGCCCGAAAGTGCTTCTCCCCCTCGCAGGCAGACCGATCATTGGACATTTGATCAACGATCTCGTACGGATCGGTGTTACGGAAATCACCGTTGTCGTTGGCTATTATCACGAAAAGGTTGAAGAGTACTGCAAAAAAGCTTTCCCGGAAGTGAATTTCCGTTTCACGATGCAGGAAAAGCGATTGGGGCTCGGTCATGCCGTCGGCGAGGCGATTTCTCCTGACGATGAAGCCGTACTCATCGTGCTCGGGGACACACTTTTTCGTGGAAACATTGGCGACCTTAAGGGTGATACGGCTGCTCTTGGTTTAGTGGAAGTGGATGACCCCAGTCGTTTTGGGATTGCAGTCGTCGAGGAAGACCGAATCGTGAACCTCGAAGAGAAGCCGGATAATCCCAAAAGCAATCTCGCGCTTGCGGGAGTCTACTTCGTTCCGGATGCGCAGAAACTGGCCGGGGCGATCCGCCACATCGTTGAGAACGACGTCAAAACGCGCGGTGAATATCAGATCACCGATGCGTTGGAGAAAATGATCAAGGACGGGGAGACTTTCCGGCCTGTTACGCTTAAGGGTTGGTATGATTGCGGGTTGCCTTCCACACTGCTTGAGACCAACCAGGCTCTTCTCGACGAGAAGCCGGAGCTCAACAGAGTGCCAGACAAGTTCCGCGCGTCAAATATTATCATTGAGCCTGTTTCACTTGATGATAGCGCAAAAATTGAAAATTGCGTTATTGGACCGTACGTACACGTTGGTCCAGAGGTAACGCTGACACGTTCAATCGTTAGAAACAGCATTATAGATGCCAAATCCGTCCTAGAAGGTCAGCGACTTGACGGAGCGGTACTGGGGCAGGAAGTTGAAAGGCGCAGCGAGGGTGAATCATTGCTCCTCGGGGATTTTTCAACGCTCTAGGCTTCAAAGATTTTGTGATAGATACTCAAGAAAGGATAGAAGACAAATGAGTGATTTTCTTTTCACCAGCGAGTCGGTGACTGAGGGCCATCCTGATAAGGTGGCTGATCAGATTAGCGATGCAGTTCTCGACGCGATTCTCGCTGAAGATCCCTTTGGGCGAGTTGCCTGCGAAACTTTTGTCAACACTGGACTCGTGGTTGTTGGCGGCGAAATCACCACCACCACCTACGTAGACATTCCCATGCTCGCCAGGCAGGTAATCCGCGACATCGGTTATATCAACAGCGACATCGGTTTCGACGCGTCGACCTGCAGCGTTTTGACAGCCATTGAGCAGCAGTCCCCCGACATCGCCATGGGCGTTGATCGCGCTGGTGCCGGTGACCAGGGAATGATGTTCGGTTATGCCTGCAGGGACACAGTAGTCCTGATGCCCTTGCCGATCACCCTTGCCCACCAACTCACCCGACGCCTTGCCGAGGTTCGCAAAACAGGAAAACTTGCATGGCTTCGTCCCGATGGAAAAAGCCAGGTGAGTGTTCGTTACGAAAATGGCAAGCCAACCGAGATCGTAACGGTCGTGATCTCGACCCAGCACGCTCCTGATGTGACGCACAAGCAGATCGAAGAGGCTGTCTGGGAAGAGGTCATCAAACCTCTGCTTCCCGAGGGGATGTATGACGAGAAAACTCTAGCTCTGCATATCAATCCCACCGGACGTTTTGTTGAGGGTGGACCCAAGGCGGACGCAGGGTTGACCGGACGCAAGATCATTGTCGATACGTATGGCGGGTTCGCTCCTCATGGCGGCGGTGCTTTCTCCGGAAAAGATCCGACAAAGGTGGACCGCAGCGCAGCCTACATGGCACGTTATGCCGCAAAAGCGGTCGTAGCAGCCGGCCTCGCGGACAACTGCAAAATCCAGGTTGCCTACGCAATCGGAGTGGCGGAACCTGTAAGCCTCTACGTTGACACCGAAGGAACTGGCAAGATTGAGGACAGCCAGATCAGCGCCCTGCTTCGCAAGACTCTGAATTGGACGCCGGGTGGAATTATCGACACACTGGACCTCCGTAAACCGATCTACCGCAACACAGCAGCTTATGGTCACTTTGGTCGTGAGGAGGCTGGTTTTACTTGGGAGAAGGTGGAAGACATAGCCAAAGAATTGGCCAGCAAAGCCTGAACGTTGGACTACAACGGAGAGAATATTCGTGAAACCTAGTCATTGTGATATTAAAGACTTGAATCTGGCAGACGAGGGGTTGCGCCGCATTCGTTGGGCGGACAACGACATGCCGGTTCTGCAGCAGATTCGTGAAGAGTTCCGTAAAAACCAGCCCCTCGCTGGGATGAAATTGAGCGCCTGCCTTCACGTCACAGCAGAGACCGCCAACCTGATGCGGACGCTTCAGGCTGGTGGGGCGGACATCGTCCTTTGCGCATCAAACCCGCTTTCCACTCAAGATGACGTTACCGCCAGCCTCGTTCGCGACTTCGACATCAGAGTCTACGCGATTCGCGCAATCGACAACGAAGGATACTACCGGCACCTCACGGCTGCGGCGGAGCATAAGCCGAACGTGACGATGGACGACGGCTGTGATTTGGTAACCTTACTCCATGAAAAATATAAAGATCACCTGGAAAACGTGATCGGATCCATGGAGGAAACCACTACTGGAGTCATCCGTCTCCGTGCGATGGAGAAGGGAGGCGCTTTGAAGCTTCCTGTGATCGCCGTCAACGACGCGAAGACAAAAAATATGTTTGATAACAGGTATGGCACGGGTCAGTCCACCGTGGATGGCATCATTCGCGCCACGGATGTGCTCCTGGCTGGTAAAAACGTCGTTGTCGCAGGGTACGGTTGGTGTGGACGCGGATTTGCCAATCGGTGCCGTGGAATGGGCTCGAACGTTATCATCACCGAGATCGATCCGATCAAAGCCCTTGAGGCTGCTATGGATGGATTCCGCGTGATGACGATGGATGATGCTGCTGGAATTGGCGACATATTCTGCACCCTGACTGGCAACAAGCACGTGATCCGCAAAGAGCATTTCAAGAAGATGAAAGATGGCGCCATTGTCGCCAACAGCGGACACTTTGACATCGAGATCGACATCCCGGCCCTCGCCAAACTGGCGAAGCAGGTGAATCGGGGAGTACGCAAAGAGGTGGATGAATACACCCTTCCAAACGGAAACAGGGTCCACCTTTTGTCCGAAGGCCGCTTGATCAATCTGGCCGCAGCGGAGGGACATCCCGCGTCTGTGATGGACATGAGTTTTGCGACACAGGCACTGGCTTCTGCGTACATGGTCGCAAATGGCGACAAACTGGATAACAAGGTTTACGATCCTCCTGTAGAGATCGAGAACAAGGTCAGCCGTATGAAGCTCGATTCAATGGGCCTCGAGGTCGATGTACTGACCAAGGAACAGATCCAGTATCTTTCCGATTGGCAAGAAGGGACTTAGACCAATCCCGTGGAATTGTCTATTTGCACTCCGCCGGGTGTGTTTCTCCCGGCGGTTGTTGTATAGAGTTTTGACATTGGATTTTTCGGATCACGTACCTTGAGGAGAGGAGCATGTCCACAAAACAACAAGGGGTACGCGGAGTTCGTTGGGGTTTGCTGCTGTTGACAGCGGCGCTGGGGTTGACAACCCTGCATTGTGCACTCCCCACGGATCCTGGTATTCCAACATGGGATGTGCCGTTTGCCGTCCCGTTTAGCCAAGCTCGCTATGGTTTGGACTCACTGGTTTCAAAACCGGCGGAAATTGATTCAAACCAGAGCGGCATAATCATCGGTGAGAATGGTGAACTTTCTTTCTGGTTCACCGACTCGATTCCGAAGACCCAGATTAACCCGGAAGACCTCACTTTTACTCCCGAAACAGAAGAAGAGTTTGTTGTTGAAACGGACACCATCAGGATCCCGGATCAGGGCACAAGAGATGCCTCGATCGCTTTTGCTGATTACGTGCCCGGTGCTGGCAGCATGATCGTGCCCGCTGTAGACCTCCCTGTGGCTGGAGATACGCTGGAGTTCGAGGGATTTGACTCCTTGCGCGTCGTTCATGTTGCAGATGGCGAAATTGACCTCACCTTCGCCAACAACACGGTGGTTGAGTGGACCCTTGTGGTCACAATGAAAGCCAACCGCTCAGATCTCGGATTTCCGGTTTACGGTGATCCTGTAACATTCACCAGCATTCAACCCGGTGCTTCGGCAACCGAAACGATCAGCCTCACAAATGAGGATGTTTACCCGGAGGTCTTGATCGAAGTTACCGGGAGTTCTCCAGGTTCCGGTGGCAACATAGTGACAGTGGGTGCGGATGACGCTCTCGACTTCCAGATTCACCTGAAAGAGCTCCAGTGCGATGTGGTGGAAGCCATTATTCCTGAACAGGATGTGGTTTCCGAACAGTACGCGTTAGCCTTGAATCAGGAAGACTACATTGCAAGCGCGCTGATCGACAGCGGCTCCATTTACTTTGAAGTGTTGAACCAGACGGACATCGAGAACTATGTCCACCTCGTCTTCCCCGATTTTATCAGCGTCGAGGACGGCGACACGTTGGACTTCCCGCTGACTCTCCAGGCAAATTCAGACACGGTAATGACGTGGGATCTCGCGGATTATGAATTGAAGCTGGATCTTCCCACTACTGAGGGAGAAGCTCAAGGCATTCGCGCCCGGACGACAGTTACCGTGCTCGGCACGCCCGTTGACCACGGTCCTCCTTTTGCTGATGATGAGTTCAGCTCGGTCCGCGCGGGCGACACCGTAAAAGTCAAATACTATACGGGAAGACTAAAATTCCGTGAATTCTCAGGTGTCCCAAAAAACATCAACCTGAACGTCGAAGAACAATCTCAGGACATTGAGATCTTCGGCGACCAGATGGACATTCAACAGGAACTTGCGGGAAATATGCTGCTTGATGAGGTCACGATCAACGTGCACCTGAACAACGCCTTCGATCTCCCCGTGCGCCTGTTGCTTAATATGGACGCCTACAACTCCATCACGAGCGAGACGGTCAACCAACTTTACACAGTGGACCTCGAGCCAAAGGATTCTCTTTTCACCTTGGATAACGTGGACACTCTGATCAACGTGTTGCCGGACCGGATAGACTTTTCGGTGCAGGTACAGGCTGGACGCGACTACTTCCAACCCTCTCCACCCTACGAGGCGCGTACCGTTACGAACACCGATTCCGTAGAGGGGATCATCGAGATCGTTTCACCCTTTACGCTGGTGATTAACGACACGACGGTGCTACGTCCAGTACCCACGGCGATGCAGGAACCGTTGACGGCCCCGCTGCGCAACGCCACACTGGTCACCGCAGTCGCGAACAGCGTACCAGTGAACGGCGAAATTTTCCTGATGGCAGGCTCCTTTGAGACTGAGGAACAGGCTCGCGTGGAGCTGATCCGTGGGAACACACAGTACTATCTGATGACGCCGCTGGATATTCCGGTTCCGGAAATCGACCCGAACAGCGATACGCGCCCAGTCGCGGTGGACACCTTGTACACGGAAATCCCCGAGGAGGGGCTCAATCTGCTGGACCAGGAAAATGTCTGGATCAGGCAGATCCTTGTGCTCTATCCAACCGTGGATACGGAAGGCAATCTCGTTCCGGTCACCATGTACCCGGAGGATGCGATCACTGTTACCGTTCTCGCTGAGGTGACCCTGATTGCCAACGAACAAGATGACAGCGAATAGGGAGGGACGACGATGAAACGCAATACGGTTCGTACCGCGTCGGCCCTGCTCATCGCGCTGACGCTCCTGATTGGAGGTGTGGGCGAGTCCTACGCGTTCAACCAGGTAAATGCCCGCCAACTCGCCATGGGTGGCGCGGCTATTTCAAGTTTCCGAGGTGTGAACACCATCGGATGGAACCCATCTTACCTAGCTTTCCGGGACAACCCAAATGTTTCGGTACAACTTCCGGCGTTGACTCCGAATGTTGGTCTTCGCCTCTCAAACGACTTCCTCTCGATGGATGAAGTGAACACCTACTTCACTGACGGGCAGGTCTGGACGGATGAGGACAAACAGAATATCCTGAATGCCTTCAACGGCAATTCATGGGACTTCTACACAGATTTCTATCTGCCCGTTTTTGGCGTAACGATGCAGACCAAGTTCGCCATGCTGGGATTCAACTACGATGTCGGCTTATCCGCTGATTGGAGTTTCAGCAAGGAATTCATGGACCTCGCTTTGAACGGAAGTGGCATTGATCAGTTGGGGGTTACCCGCGATTTCTCGGACACGGACTTCCGCGCACATGCGGTCTCGCGCTTTGGATTCACATTTGCCCGTGGATTCAACGACGTTTTCGAGGATGTCGAGTGGATTGACGAATTCACGTTCGGCTTTACCGTCTCCTATTTGATGGGACACGCCTACGGCGAGGTGGTAGAATCTGAAATGTCCATGCTCACGGACGTAGGCACCTTCAACAGCGAAGGCTATGTCCGCGTTTTGAGTGCGGGCGGATTCGGCATCTCGGATTCCTCTGATTACGGGTACTTTGATGGGACCGGTGCGGGACTTGATGTCGGCTTTGGTGCCAAGATTTTTGACGGCAAGGGTTCTGTGGGTATCAGCATCATCAACCTGCTGAACACGATTCGGTACGAGACTTCTCAGCAACGTATCTACAGTTTCTCAACCGACTCGCCGTTGCCGCTGAACCAGAGCCTCACCAATCCGAATCAGTTCATCGAAGAGAACTTCACGATGGTGGATTCGTTGACGGAGGCCTACGGCGCCATCGAGGTTCACCTTCCGACGACACTCCATCTGAATGGTTCCTGGAACTTCAATGATGCGTTGATGCTCTCCAGCAACATCCGCTTCGGGCTTAACGAGGCGGCGGGTGGAAGTAAAACCGTTCGTGCTGGTGCTGGTGTCGCCTACTCGGGCATTCCGCTCCTTCCGCTCTACGCTGGTGCATCCCTGGGCGGACGCGGTGGATTTTCCTACGGTGTGGGCTTCGGATTGAATCTCGGTTTCTGGCACACGGACATCGGCTGGGCTTGGGAGCGTGGCATCCTGAACAGTGCCAACGGATTGTACATGTCGATGAGCAGTGTATGGTTCTTCGGTTCAAACAGTGCTCTCGATGTTCCTAAGACACGCAAGAGAACTCGCCGTTAATTGTACATTCCCTGCAACAAAACAAGCCCTGTGGTGTAGTTGCCACAGGGCTTTTTACGAAGTGTCATCCTGAACCGTATCATGGTGGGTGGCCTTGTTTGCTCGCAAACAAGGTTTACTTTCGTTTACGTTGAACAAGCGTTTTTGTCTCACAAAGAAGAACCATGTCACCAACGAAAATACTGAACCCGCAGGGTTAAGGATCTTTTGAAGCGAGACTCACGAAACAGAACTTAACCTTAGTAATGAATGAGACCCGGGATTGCCATCCCGGGCCACCCGCCGATCCCATGGACACCTCCCAAAGCAAGGTATGTTGCTTTTCACAGTGTCCACCAAAACAGGGCAAGACTAGGTTAATGATGAGGCCACGAGGTTGTTCTGTTGCAAAGTGAGCAGAGAAAATGGCTACAGCATAAGAATCAAATCTGAACGAGAGAATTGATCAGCTACTTAAATATAATTCGGAATAGAATTCTTGTATTTTGAAGCGGTAGCGATTACTCTTCTTGAAATGACCAGTTGAGGGTGATGGCATGGGTAAGAAGCTGTTCTATTTTTCCGTCCTGTGCTTCGTAACGGCCATCCTTTGTTTCCCCCAATCATCGGTGGCGCAAGATTGGTATGTCGGTGATGCACGAATTCCAATTTCCAATATCACTCCAGAACAAGCTTCCCGCAAAGCGTTTGAGCAGGCTAGGACACGAGCGATCGAAACCGCTCAATTAGAACTAGTTAGTATCTCATCGCGTCGAATCTCTGAACTATCAACAGGTGCATATTACGATGCTTTCGCCCGATATACACAACTGGTCACACACGGCCTCATAGTCGAGGAAGACACTCTGAAAGATGGTGTAGAACAAATTCCCAGTATTGGAGAAGGAGGTTCAAACCTCGTTTACCATGTAATCTTACGTGTATACGTAGTTACGCCAAACGAGAAGCCGGATCCTAGTTTCGTGCTTGAAATAAATCTGAATAGTACTACGTTCAGGGACGGGGATACTATGGTAATTCAATTGCGTGCCAGTCAGGATTGTTATGTCACGCTATTCAACCTCTATTCAAACGACTCGCTGCGAGTGGTGGTTCCGAGTAGAGTATTTCCGGACAACCATATTAGCAAAGATAATGTGCTTACAATTCCTTCGGTGGATTCACCTTATCAGATACAAGTCTCGTTATTGCCAGGCGTTGAGCAGGACATCGAATCCATAATGGCAGTTGCGATGAAAAAAGATGTCCCATTTACTTTGATCAAGAGCGAAGGACCAACATCTCTCATTTCGGTGAAAAGTGCGTTGCTCTCCATTAACCGTTGGCTGGCCGAAGTACCTGCAAGTGAAAGAAGCACTAGTCTCGAACAGTATCGCGTGTTTGATAAGAGGTAAAGTGGTAAAATGGGGTGGGATTCTTCTCGGTAGAAGGAGAGGATAAAATGAATACATTTAACAGATTTACAAGTTA
>Ga0272443_10000707_pt1 | contig 57248 bp, 38 predicted proteins | sample SSMAcet12_FD_193581 | JGI IMG/M metagenome (GOLD analysis project Ga0272443, IMG submission 193581) | Marine sediment archaeal communities from Little Sippewissett salt marsh, Falmouth, MA, United States - SSM-Acet-12 | ecosystem: Environmental > Aquatic > Marine > Wetlands > Sediment ... | reverse complement strand
TCCGACATAGTATGTTCGGAGTGGGGGATAAGGCGGGATAATTCACCCCTTAAATCATATACGTAACAATTATGGCTAAATATAGTCTTTTATCGATTTAATGTATGTCATATAAAAATCCCCGTCGGTTGGACGGGGATTTTTCAAGTCTGTCAATAACCTGGGGCAGTTTTGCAACTGCTGATTTTATTTGCTACTTTTTCAGATGCTCATCAAAAAACTCGACCATCTTGCGGTAGTACTCGAGCCGGTTCGAGAGTTTGGCGACACCATGCCCCTCATCGGGGAAGATCAGCGAATCGACAATACCGCCGTTGTCTTTAATTGCCTGTATTATTTGTCGCGCTTCGCCGACCGGTACCCGCGGATCGTTTTCGCCGTGAACCACAAGAAGCGGTGTTTTAATTTTCGAGGCTTTATGAATAGGGGAGATCGACTCCAGAAATTCGGGATCGCTCAGGGGACCGTATTCGGCCTCACGGATATGCCTGCGGTATTCGCGCGTATTCTGCAAAAATGTAACGAAATTGGCAATTCCGATATTATCCAGAGCGGCGCCGAACAGGTCGGGGTATTCGGTGATACATGCCAGGACCGCATAGCCGCCGTAACTGCCGCCTTTGATTCCGATCATACCTTCCGCGGTATAATTATTCTCGATCAGAAAATCGGCTCCTGCCTTAAGGTCCTTGATGGAACTCAGGCGCTTCTTGTAGTTGTCCATATTCATGTATTCTTTGCCGTAGCCCGATGAACCGCGAATATTCGGTCCCAGGATACCATAACCGTTGAGCATAAGGTATGTGAAATGTCTCGAAAAATACGGGTGGAACTGGCTTTCCGGGCCGCCGTGAACATCGATAATGAACGGCACCGGCTTGCCGTCATAATCGGGAGGCAGATACAAAAAGGCCGGTATTTCGAGCCCGTCGAATGATTTATATTTTATCAACTGCGGTTCGGTGAAATAGCTGTTGTCGATTCCGGCCTGGGTGGAATGAGTAATTTTTCTCAGCTCGGGTTTTTTCCAGTCCCACAACCAGACATCGGGTGAACGGGTCGGACTGTTGAACTGAAAGACCACCCGTCCATCATTGCTGAAATTCGGATTTTTGACAATGCCCGTCATCGGCGGCGGCTGGATGGGGCAATCGGCAACCATATCCCACAGCTTGATATTTGAGTAACCGTCCTCATTGACCAGCCAGGCGGCGTATTTACGATTTTGCGAGAGAACGATTTCATCGACCGTCCATTTCGATTCGCTGTCGACAAATTCCAGCTTGCCGGTTTCCAGGTCCATCGAGGCCACCGAGAGAATTCCCTTGTCGTTTTTATTCGATATCATAAAGGCTGTTTTATTGTCCGGCATTATGCTCGCATAGTCATATATGTATTCCTCGCCTTTCGGTGTCAGTTGGCGGTACTCGAGACTGCCCAGATCAAGCAAGAACAGGTCGAGACTGATATTCGAATTGGCCCGATACGTTAACATATATTTGCCATCCGGCGAAACATCCATGATTCCGTTGCTGCCTTCCATTTCCAGAATCCTGGTTGTTTTACCGGTTACGAGATCGTGATAGTAAATCATGAAATCACGCGGGTTGTCGAGATTGGCGCGGTAGTATATTCCCGATTTGTCTTTTTTCCATTTTACCGTCCCGAAACGAACCTGAGGCTGATGCGTTATTTGTCTGATTGTGCCGGTTCGGGTATCCATCTGGTAAAGTTGATAATCCTCGTTGCCGCCTTCGGTGGCCGATATTATCACCTCGGCGCCGTCGGGGGAGAGATTGAATGAGCTGATACCGTCGTCGAAAACGGTCAATTGATAGGGCCAGCCTTCATCGGTTAGGCGGTAAAGCTGGGTTACGCCGGTGAGGGAAGATGTGAAGAATATATCGCCAGACTCGGAAATAACCGGGTTGCCGGCATAGCCGATTTTCATAAAGGTCCCGATGTCGGGTATCTGTTGTTTGGTTTTGGCGGTTTCCGTTTGGTCAGCCGTTACGCCGGCCGCCGCGGCCAGTATAAGGCAGATGAGGATGGTGACAGTGGTTCTGAAACGATTTGTGTTTGGCATTTAACCTCCTAAAAATAATTCGGTGTCGAGTGGAGTAATATATAAAAAATTACGCCAAATGACACCGAATAAAAAACCAGCTAAGTTAATTGGAGGTTAAAAATGCCGGTTATGTGCGGAAAAACATTAATTTATGCGCCTATCGCCTTCCTGTTTTCTCCTGTTTTTTCCATCGCCGCATTCATCACCGGCGTTTCCTCTTCGCTGTGGACACGCCTGTAGAATTCGCAATGGATACATGACTGGCGGTGATGCCGGCAGATATTGCAGCTGTCGCCGGATGCCTTGTTCTTTATCATCCAGCATACCCGGCCGCCCCCGCGGCCGCCGTTGGCGCCGTCGTACTTCATCATCTGCGCCACCGGACAAACACCGTGAATTTCAGAGAAAATGCCCCCTGGCTCCATGCCGCAGTTCATAAATTCCCAACAATTCAATTTACTGCTCATTCTCTCCTACCTGTTTTCTTCTTTTATTAATCTCAATACCGGTTCGAAGCGACTGGACGATTTGAAAGCCGCCAGTTCGGCCGGATTGGCCGTCGCCTTGAATTCGGCGTAAGTATCTCTCATTTTGTTTATATCGTCGCGCGCCAGATATGTCAGCATCATGTACTGGTATAGGTATGGGTCGGAGTTATCGACCTCATACGCTTTCTTGAAATATTTTTCGGCCTTTTTATGACTGCCGAGTTTAAACTGGCACAAACCGGCCCCGTACAAAGCGGGGTAGAATTTTTTATCGATATCAAGCGCCTCTTCATAATCGGCCAGACTTGAACGATACTGGCCGTCATCGAGTCGCGCCCCCGCGCGGCCCACGAGTGCGTTGATACTTTCGGGCGAATAACCCAGCGCCGTCGAAAAGGCGTCGACGGCCCGATCCTCTTGACCGCCCATGCGATAAATTTCGCCGGCCCGGATATAGTCAACGGCTGCGCTTTGGGCCTCGCTCTTCATGGCATAAACCTTGCCGCGCTCGATATAGGCATCGGGATCACCCGGCTGGAGCGCTATCGCCTTGCCGAAATCTTCTATGGCCAGATCGAACTTATTGTCGCGGACGGCGTCGCGACCCATATTCAGATAATCATTAGCTGTCAACTCGGGAGCTTTCTCTTCAGCAAGCCGGTCGAGATTGGCGGTGATGGTCAGGGTCTTGTTTTTTTTCAAAGTCACGATTTCGGTATATTTACTGTATCCGGCTTTCTCGACCGTAACCTTGTGCTGTCCGGATTTAATTTTTGAGTATGTATTGTTGCCCGCCCCGAGCACCTCACCGTCGACCAGAAAACGGGCGCCGTCGACATTGGCGTCAAGCTTCAACTTGCCGTAACCGGATGATTTTTTCGCGGATTTTTTGGATGATGTGCTTTTGGAGGTGGCGGTCCCGCCGCTTTTTTTCGGCGGGACGCTTTCTATCTGTGACTCATTGTTTTTTTTTTCGGCCAGGGCCATCGGCTCGAGGTCCTTGAATGTAACCAGCGTCGTCTGCCCGGCGGATACGGTTGAATGTCCCCGCCCGATAAAATCATCGCCCAGCTCATAGACCACTTCATAGGTGCCGGTCGGGATCAGATCGAACCTGAAAAATCCCTGGGCATTGGTTTTGGTCGTTTTGTTCAGCGGAAGCAGCGTCACCCGTGCGCCCTCGAGATAGGGCTGTTGATTACCGTCAAGCACCATTCCTACCATGGAACCATCGCCGGACAGGGGGGAGTTGATAAACTGCGAGGCGACAACCAGCAACAGAATGACCAGGGCCGCCGCAAACAGCCCGATAGTAGCATTGCGGCTCAGGCGCTTCGTTCTTAGTAGATAAAGCTTATTGTTAATAACCAGCTCATCACCGTCATGAATAAAGGGATTCCCGACGATCTGAATGATATTTTTCCTGAAGTATGCGATACCCCTGATTTTCTGACCCGATTTGGGGACACCGACCTGTTTGGCCGGATCGATCACGGGACGAACCGTTCCGGACGCCATGATCGGCTCGGCCTCGGTATCGAATTTGGTCTCTTTTTCCTCCTGTTTGGGAGGATCGGGGGGATTATCAAAGCGCCGGGTGATCATGTCCTTTTCTTCTTCGAGTCGGCGCGCGGCCAGCTCGGTCAACTCGTTACCGTTGGCCGGAACCTCGCGGTTCCAGTCGACCGGTGGAGTTACCGGCTTCTTTTCGGGTTGAGGTTCTTCCGGTTCATTCGAGTTGGCGGCCAGTTCGCCGAAATCGAATTCGTCCGGTTCCGGCTCCGGTGGTTTTGGAGGAGTGAATGTATCATCACTCAACAACTCGGCTGTCGAGGAGATTTCAAGTTCCTGCTCCTCTGATTCGATGCTGTTTTCCTTATCCGCAGAACCGTTGTCGGCCTCATTCTGATTTATGGTACCGAGGAAGTCGGGCGCGTTGGGCGCCTGAGTTTCGGTAACAACAAAATCCAGCTCGCTGTTTTTTTCGTCATCTAATGACTTGTTACCGATATCGGTTTCCCCGGAATTCAGCGAGGCACCGCATCTATTGCAGAATAGGGCTCCTTCAAGAGCATTTTCCGCGCCGCATTTCGGACAAATCTTCAATTTGCTCTCCCAAAAAAAAATAGAAATTATTTAATCTAATTATCGTCCTTAAGCGTCATTTCTTTAGATTGCGAAAAAAGTTATACAAACATAAGGAGATAGCCTGAATGGCATTTTTTACAAATAGGGCTTGACAGTCTCAATTCTTTGAGGTATAATCGCTTAATAAAATTTATAAATGTCTCTTGTGAGGAGGAATAAATCGTATGCGCGGGCGTAAATTTCGCTTGTTAATGGCTTTGCTAATGATATCTGCATTTATTTTCGTTTTCGGCTGTGACGAGGCTGAAGATGTTATTGCACCGGTGTCAACCACTGAAATTTACATGTCACCGATACAGCTTCCCAGCGCCCCCAGCGGTTATGTGTATGAAATGTGGGTAACCGACACGGCTGGGGAATCTTACTCTTTGGGTAAACTTTTGTGGGACAGCTACTACCATCGCTTTATGGATGCCGACTCCAACCGGATTGATTCTGTCTGGACGGTTGATTATGATGTCCTGGATGGTTTTTACGAATATTTGGATTTGTCCATTGAACCGTATCCCGATCCCTTTCCGCTTGACCAGGGACCGGTTTTCCTGAGAGACACCATCGGCGATCCCGAAGTCAACCCCATTCAGTTGGTTTTTCCGATCGACTTCGGTTTGAGCACAGCCAATTTTGCCGTCGAGACTCCGACCGATAAAGACTCCCGGGCCAATGATGCCGGCGGTGTCTGGTTCGCTCTTTATAATTATGATTCGGTAGCTGTTCACGATACCACAAATATGTTTCTGGCCACGGCGGAAAAGGCGGCAAGACGCCTTGAACTGGATACGACTTACTGGGTTTGTACTCAGGATGAAGATGGAATCTGTGTCGATTCTGTCGATGTGACCTCTGAAGTGTTACTTGATCCGGGTTATGAATGGGATATGTTTTATTTTGATACTACCAATCTTGCCGAACTGGCGGCCACTCTCGACACTCTGGCCATCATATGCGTGGATACCGTAGTTGATTCTTTGTATATTCTTGACCCCATGATTATGGATACTTTCATTCACGTCACCACCGAATATGAATTTGTGGTTTTGCCCGTCAATGTCGGTTCGGAGGATATCGATACGATCATAATCGATCCCTGCAACGGCGACACAATTGAGCTTAACATCGAACCGTTCACCGATTATATTCATGCGCTTTATCCGACCACGCGTCAGACCACGTTCCTGCTCGACAGATTCCTTTCAGGCGACGAGGAGGTCCCGGTTCTTGAAGATGCCGATTGGCACTATAAGGGCTGGATCATCTCGCCGTACCTTCCGGCCGACTGTCCCGAACTGGGACGTCTGACAAAACCGGAATGGTCCGATTTTATAGTCGATCAGTATTTCGGCGATCCCGATGACTGGGCCGTAATTTCCACCGGCTCTTTCAAAAACTGGCAGGCGGCCGATGAAACCAATCTTTATTCGGATAACAAGCGCGTGCCCGATTTCCCGGGTGAAGATTTTCTGTTGAATTTGCCCTGTGGAAGAACCGAGCCTTACTATTTCGCCGACAGCACCAATCCGGAATCATTCGTTGGCGAGGTTTTTGTTACTCTCGAGCCGGATGGTTACGATTCAAACACTAATTTCCCACTGGTATTGTTCACAACCCGGTTACACATCCCGAGTTATGAAATAGTCAGCGACACCACCGTCGACCACGTCCAGGGAACAACCTTACTCAATGTGGCGGAACGTGTTACCAACAACCCATTCGGTTTCCCCGGAATTGATATTATTATCAAGAGAAAATAATATTATTGATATATCAGGACCGGCATATTAAATTATGCCGGTTTTTTTTTGTCTTTAATGAATCCCGAAGTGATTTATTACGTTGAATATAATTATAACATTCAAGTAGATATTATGTCAAATTTAATTAAAGAATCCTAACAGAAGGGATGAGGGACATGGAAAACGATAACATCTCCCCGACACCGGTGGATATCGTCCCCGGTAAAAAGCCCGGCATTATCGAGAAAATTTTCAAGGTTTTTTATCAGCCGTCGGCGGTCTTCGGTCACCTGACGGGAAAAATCGAATGGCTGGTTCCGATTATTATTATTGCCTTATTCGGCAGTACCCTCGGGCATTTAATCCGCCCCATTTTTGTCGCCGACCAGGAGAAGGCCATCATGGAAAGGATGGAGCAGTATCGCGATCAAATACCGACCGAACGGTACAATCAGATGATGGCCGATATGGAGGAGAGGTTCGCCGAGGCCAAAAGCAATAAATATCTCTGGTACACACCTCTGGTTGCGGTCGTTTTTCCATTAGTCCTTTTCCTCATCATCGCTGTCATATGTATGGTAATTGGAAACTTTGCATTTGGAGGTAAATGCGGTTTCTGGATCGTCATGAACGTGGTGGCCTTTGCGGCCCTGATCGGCCTTCTGGGTGATACGGTCAGGGAATTATTGATGCTCAGCAAGGGAACCTCAAATGTTTTCACCGGTCTGGGAATCCTGACACCTATTAATGACGGTTCGTTTGTGCATTATTTATTCAAACAGGTTGACTTATTTTCCATATGGCGCATTATTGTCACATCAATCGGGCTGGGTATTATTTATAAAATGAAACCTCAGAAGTTCGCATACGTCTTATTCAGTATATGGATTGTTTTTATTGTACTTGTAGCCCTTGGAAACAGCACTATTTTCATGGGCGGTATTATCTATTAAATAGTAAGGAGAGAAACGGATGGCATTTTTAAACCGCAAACACTGGATTGCTCTTTGCGCCTTCTTGATGGTGTTCGGCGCAGTCTGTTTGGCTCAGGCAAAAACGCTAACACTCGACGATTGCATTGAAATTGCCCTCAAAAGAAACCAGGAAGTTATTCGCGCCCGCAACAATGTCAAAGCCGCCGACGGCTATGTCTGGAGCGCTTTTGGCAACTTTCTGCCGAGTGTCTCGGCCAGCGGGACGCGAAGCGAAACCCATACCGATGAAATAACCACCACCCAATCCGGCTTTGGCCTGCTTATACCGGATACCGTAACGGAGTATTATGTATCCGACACATTGATATTGGGCCCGGTCGAGGAGCAATTTACGACCGGCGGGACCGATAAACGGTATTCATTCGGCGGCTCGGCCCAGTGGACCATTTTTAACGGCGGGCAGAACCTTTATGGTTATTTCGGGGCAAAAGCGGACAAAAAATATTACAGCCATCTGGCCGAGTCCTCCGAGCAGGATATCATTCTCAATGTAAAGACATTCTATTTCAACTATCTCAACGCCATTGACAGGCTGGATATCAGTGAGGAAGCCGTCAAGCGGGGAGAGGAGCAGTATAAACTGGCCAAATCGCGTTATGAGGTCGGTTCGGCGTCGAAATCGGATGTGCTCAAGGCGCAGGTGCAATACGGTAACGACAAACTTGGCCTGTTGGCGGCACAGAACGATGTCAAGATCGTCAAGGCCAATCTGGCTTATTATATCGGTATCGATGTCAATGACGAGGTCGAATTTTACGATGAATTCGAACCCCGAGTTTATGATGGAACCGAAACCGAGGCGCTTGATATCGGCCTCTCCAATCATCCCGGTCTTCTGGCTTCGGAACAAAATATGATTTCCGCCAAACACGGCGTGAAGTCGGCTTATGGCCGGTATCTGCCCAGCATAACGCTCGGGTTGAGTAAAAGCTGGTCGGCCGACAGCTGGAGCCGGTTGAAGGAGTTCAACTCCGAGGACGGCTCGTGGACATTCTCGACCACCCTGAGCATTCCCATTTTTCAGGGATTCAGCCGCAAGAGCAGTGTCACCAGCGCCAAAGTCGGTTTGAACAACGCCAAAGCATCGCTTTTCTATACAAAGAACAATGTCGCTCTTGGAATAAAAGAGTCATATCTGGAGATCCAGCGCGCCCGCGAGGCGTTGCAGGTGGCCGGTGAAAATGTCGAGGCCGCACAGGAAGATATGTCGCTTATCCAGGAAAAATATAATCTCGGAGCGGCCACAATACTGGAACTGCTTGACGCCCAGGTCAGCCTGATCACGGCCCAGACGTCAAAGGTCGAAGCCGACTTCGATTATAACCTGGCCGTCGCCAAACTCGAAAACGCTATGGGAATAAGATAACCTTTCGGGGCTATATAAGAGGTAAGACATATGAGCAAAGGGAAAAAGAGGCTGCTGATAATACTCGGCGCTATCGTCGTGTTGGTTTTTATCGTCTGGAACCTGACGACGTCAGGGAAAAAGACCACCCGGGTCAATGTCGAAGATGTCCAGACCAAAGACATTACCGAGGAAGTTTCGGCATCCGGTTATATCCAGCCGAAAACCAAGGTGAATATAACCTCAGAGGTCAGCGCCGAAATTATCGACGTGATGGTCAAAGAGGGCGAAACGGTCACGCGTGGTATGCCGCTGGTGCAACTGGACACTGTCCAGCTCAAGAAGGATGTGGAACAGTCCCAGTTCGCCTATGATGAGACGATGGCCCGAACCGAGGCCTATAAATCGCTCTACAAACAGGCCGAGGAAGAGTTCGATCGGCAAAAAGAGCTTTTTGCCAGGGAACTGATCTCGGAAACCGAGTTCGATAATGCCGAGTACTCCTATTTGAACAGCAAGTTCAGTTATGAGGCGATGGTGCATTCCACCCGCCAGGCAAGAGCGAGGCTTGAAAAACTCGAAGATCTGCTTTCAAAAACCCTGATCAGGGCTCCCATGGACGGCGTGGTTACCTATCTCAATGCCGAGGTGGGGGAAGTTGCCGCCGCCCAGACCGTTTACAGCCAGGGTGTCATACTGATGATAATTTCCAACCTGTCCGCCTTCGAGGTCGAGGTCGATGTCGATGAGACCGAAATAATCAAGGTCGAAAAAATGCAGTCCGCGAAAATCGAGGTGGATGCCTTCCCCGACACCGTTTTCGAGGGACAGGTTGTCGAAATCGGCAACACCGCTATTGTCTCCGGCAGTGGGACGACCGACCAGTCGACCAATTTCAAGGTCAAGGTTCTTTTCAATGAGGCGCATGCCGGTATCAAGACGGGTATGTCGGCAACAACCGACATTATTACCAACATACGCGAGGATATCCTGGCGGTGCCGTACGGGGCGATTGTGATGCGCAGCCTCGATGCCGACTCGCTCAATAAAGCCGAGAATAATGCCGAAGAAGACGCCACCGGAGATTCCGACGAACCGGTTCCCGATGAAACGAGTGAAAGCAGCGATACAACCGAAGCCGAAACCGGGGATAAAAAGGAGATCGAGCGAGAGGAAGTTAAAGGTGTCTTTGTCGCGCTGGACGGGCAGGCCAAATTTGTCGCTGTCGAAACCGGTATCGCCGACCAGAGGGATATAGAAATTACATCCGGGCTTAGCAAAGACGACCGCGTCATTACCGGTCCCTATCGAACCCTTCGCACCTTGAAACACGGTGAATTTATCGAGGTCTCGGAGAGCCGGAAGGGCGGAGAAAACCAATGACGCTGATACAGACGAATAACATCTGGAAAACTTACGATATGGGAGCGGTGCAGGTGCATGCCCTCAGGGGTGTTTCCATCTCCATCGACAAGGGCGAGTATATCGCCATCATGGGACCGTCCGGTTCCGGTAAATCAACTCTGATGAACCTGATCGGCTGCCTCGATACTCCCTCGCAGGGTGAGTATCATCTCAACGGCAAAAGGGTCAGCCAGATGCTCGATGACGAACTAGCGGCCATACGAAATAAAGAGATAGGCTTTGTTTTTCAGACTTTTAACCTGATGCCCCGCTCGACCGCTTTGCAGAATGTCGAGTTGCCCCTGATATACGGGGGACACAGCCGGGAGGAACGACTGGCGATGGCGCGGAGGGCGCTCGAGGTGGTCCACCTGGGTGAAAGAATGTTGCATAAACCGAACGAGCTCTCCGGCGGACAGCGACAGCGCGTGGCCATCGCCCGCGCCCTGGTGAATGAACCGTCGTTGCTGCTCGCCGACGAGCCGACCGGAAATATCGACACCAAGACTGGCGATGAAATCATGCAGTTGTTCAACGAACTGCATCGCAACGGCAACACCATCATCCTGGTAACCCATGAGATGGAAGTCGCTCGCTGTGCCGAGCGAATTCTGTTTATTCGCGACGGGATGATCGAGAAAGAGGAAATCGTCCGCCGCGCCTCATAGCGGCCGGAAGGTACTGCGATGATTTACTGGGATATATTCAAAATGGCGGTCAGCTCCATCATGACCAATCGCATGCGGTCGGTGTTGACTCTGCTCGGCATTATTATCGGTGTCACCTCGGTTATAACGATCATATCCGCCATCGAGGGATTTATGGGTTCGGTGCAGGCCGAAATCGACAAGCTCGGACCGACCACTTTTGTCGTGGTCAGAGTGGGCGGCGTCATTACCAGCGAGGATGCCTGGCTCGAAATGATCAAGCGCAAACCGTTCGAGATCGAATATGGCGAGATTATCGAGGAATCCTGTGAAGACTGCCAAAAAGTCGCTCTCCAGGCTTATGGTTTCTCGCCCGAGGTCAAATACCGCGACCGGAAACTGCGCAATGTCAGCATTCGAGGCTCCGGCGCCGGGATGATCGATATTGTCGAATACGAGGTGGGACAGGGAAGGTTCTATTCCGAGGAGGAGGATCACGGCCGGCGCCGGGTCGCTTTTATCGGGACCACTGTCCAGAAACAGCTTTTCCCCAATTCCGATCCCATCGGCAAACGAATCAAAATCAATAATATGAAATATGATATTGTCGGAATTGCGAAGGAGCAGGGGAAAACATTCGGACACGACGCGGATAAAATCGTTTTTATTCCCTTTAACACTTTTGTCCGCGATTTCGGCCATGTGCGGCGCAATATGAGCATTTATGTCAAAGCGGCATCAATCGATGTCCTTGAACAGGCCATGGATCAGACAAGGGTCGTTCTGCGCGCCTACCGGCATGTGCCATACGACAAGGACGATGACTTTTCCCTCCTGACGGCCGACTCAATTATGCAGCAATTCAGGGAAATAACCCGTTTCCTGCGCGTCGGTCTGATCGGTATCACCGGTATTAGTCTCGTTGTCGGCGGTATTATAATCATGAATATTATGATGGTCTCGGTGACGGAGAGGACGCGTGAAATAGGCATCAGGAAATCCATCGGCGCCCGACAGCGCGATATTCTCTTTCAGTTTTTATTCGAGTCGGTGATTTTATCGATGGGAGGAGGTATAGTCGGCATCACCATTGGCGTTGTATTGGGCGACATATTGATCAACCTGATCAATATGGATATGTCGCCGTCCGGCATGGCTATCGCGTTCGGATTGGGAATATCTTCGGGGATCGGTATCTTCTTCGGCATATATCCGGCCATGAAGGCCGCCAGGATGCAGCCGGTCAAGGCTCTGAGTTACGAGTAAGGATGTTGTAGTTATGACGACCGTTGAACTAAAAGAAGGAATGCGGATGGCCCTGTCCGCACTCTATGATCATAAATTCAGATCGGCCCTGACGATTTTAGGGGTGCTCATCGGTGTCTGGTCGGTGATCGGCATGACATCACTTATAACCGGTCTCGACCGGGCCGTCCAGAGTTCCATCGACGAACTGGGCAGCAGTATTATGTATGTCGACCGGTTCAATCCCGAGGTAAACTGGGATGAACTGACCGAAGAGGAACGAAACCGCAAATTCATGACTATCGACGAGGCCGAGGCGATTCGTGAAAACTGCCCGTCCGTGGCGGCTGTCTCCCCGGAAAATCATTACTGGGCACGCGGCGGTAATATCATCAAATACAAGGGCCGCAAGGCCAATCGCCCCGCCATCGTCGGTGTCTGGCCCGACTATGTCAAGGCCCACAACTTAACCCTTTCGGCGGGACGGTTCATTACCAAAGCGGATAATGATATCCGCGCCTTTGTTTGTGTTCTCGGCACAACCGTCCAGGAGGCCCTTTTTCCCGAGGAAGATCCGATCGGCAAGCAGATCAGGATAAACAACGAACGTTTCACCGTTGTCGGTGTTCGCGAGAAAATCGAAAATATGTTCGATGACGATGAAAACAACAAGGTGGCCATCCCGCTCGAAACCTTCATGAAACTGTATCCTCATGATGAGGCGCTGACGCTGGTGGCGAGCGCCGAGTCGAACGATATGATCGAACAGGCCAAGGAAGAAATTGTCATTGCCCTTCGCCGCCTCAGAAAAGTCCCCTACAACGAAGAAAACGATTTTGTCGTCTATGGCCAGGAGCATCTCCGGAGCATGGTCGGGAATATTACCAATTATGTTTATTTTGCCATGATTATTATATCCTCGATCGGGCTGCTGGTCGGCGGTGTCGGTGTCATGAACATAATGCTGGTTTCGGTGACGGAACGAACACGCGAGATCGGTGTCCGCAAGGCTATCGGCGCCAGACGCGTGAATATACTATGGCAGTTTCTTATCGAGGCTATGACGCTGTCGGGGACCGGCGGTATCCTGGGGATAATTACCGGTATTCTGACCGCCGTGCTGATAGATATGGCCACTCCGCTGCCGTTCGGTGTTTCGCCTCTATACGTGTTCCTCGGCTTCATGGTGGCCGTTTCGGTCGGCCTGGTGGCCGGGTTGTATCCGGCATACAGGGCCGCGGTTGTCGATCCGATAGAATCATTAAGATACGAATAAAATTAAACAACTTGCGCTCCTTGATTCGTCTTTATAAATTGAGGTATTGTGCGTATATATAGATGAGATTATGAAATATATCGGATTTAAAATATATGTTTTGCTTATCCTGGCCGCGTTGGCGGTGTCTTTCGGGACGCCCCGTGCCCAGACCGTCTATTCGCTCGACGATTACCCCGGGAAAAAGATATTCGAAATCGACTATTCGCAGTTTAAGGGTGAAGATGAAAATCTGAACCGTTTGGAAATCTATTACAAAATATACACCAGCGGACTTCAATTCGTGCGAGAAAACGATCAATATCGCGCCGATTATGAAATTACCGGGGCCATTTACGATAAAGACAAGCGCCAGGTTACCGCCTTTGACATCGAAAAAAGTATCCGGGTCAATACCTACAACGCCACCATGTCACCCTCCGATTTTCGTATCAGCCAGATTAACCGGTATCTGCCCCCGGGAAAATACAAGGTGGAATTCCACCTGATCGACAAAAATTCCGGTAACGACATAAAAAGCAGTCTCAAGGCGGAGTTGATAAGATACGACAACCGCAATCCCCAGCTTTCGGGAATCCAACTGGTTCACGCCGTGGATACTGCTATTATCGATACCGTTTTCAGGAAAGGCAACCTGACCGTCATTCCGGCCGTCAGCCGGCAACTCAGCGGTGATCTGGAAACACGACTGCTTTATTATATCGAGGTATACAGGGGTACCGACAAACTGAAGAAAATCCTTATCGAAACCAGACTGCTCGATAAAAAGCTCCGGACCGTTTATCTCGATACTCTTACTTCGAGTTTCGGTGGGGAGGATAACATTATCAGGGAAGTGCGGCATATAACTCTCAACAATCTAAGATCCGGCGAGTATTACATCGATATCGTCCTGAAATCGAGGCGCGGCAAGGGTGTCGATCGGGCACGGCTGAAATTCTATCTCTACTGGTCGCCCGAGGCCATGATTACGAACGATTATGAAACCGCCATCGAGCAGTTGAAATATATCGCCGAGTCCGATGATATGAAGGCCCTCAAAAAAGCCGAAAACGCTGAAGAGAGAATCGCCCGATGGAATGATTTCTGGGCCTCGAAGGATCCCTCGCCGGGGACGGCCGAAAACGAAATCAAAGCGGCATATTACGGCAGAATAGATTTCGCCAACCGAAATTTCACGGTGATGAAAAAAGCCGGATGGAGATCCGACCGGGGAATGATATATATCGAGTACGGCGAACCGGATCAGGTCGAAGATTATCCCTTCGAGTTGAATTCCAAGGCCTATCAAATATGGTATTATTACCGTTACGGCGACCCTCGAAAATTCGTGTTTGTCGATGAATGGGGTGATAATGATTTCAAGCTGCTGTACCCCTATGATGGAAGAGTATGGTAGCCTGCTGACAATAATCATAACAGGAAAGAAAATGCAAAAATCGAGATTATCTTTATTAGTAACAATTACAGCCTTTTTAATCCTCACAGTTTTAACCTTTCCCCTGACAGCCAAAACCATCAATGTTCAAGCCGGAATTTGCGTCTATCCCGATCCCGGCCTGGAGGGAAAGGTTTATCTGGAATTTCCGTTTGCGGTCAATCGGCATGAGTTCGATTTTTTACCCAAAGACAGTCTGGGTGAGTATCTCTTTGGGGCCGTCTTCGCCGAGGTTCGTCTGTTCGATATGAACGGCAACACGGTTGATTCGGCCAATATTTATTTTTTGACCCGGGCCAAAGATTACACCGATGCCATTAATAAGGAAGTTCGGTTGTTTAATCGGCTCTCTCTCAAGATTAACCCGGGGGTGTATAAGGGTCAGCTTACGGTGGTCGATGTCGTCAGCAAAAACGAGGGATATTTTGCGTATGATCGTATCGAAATCGAACCGGTGGAGGAGACGCAATTGACGCTGAGCAGTATCGAGTTCGCTCATAAGATCAGTCCGGCCCCAAAAGGGAACAACGGCGGTTTGATAAAAAGCGGACGGGAGGTTATTCCCAACCCGATGGGGCTGTACAGCGAAAAGGACACCGCTTTGTTTATCTATGCCGAGCTGTACAACCTCGATTACGATGCCTCGCGACCCGATTCTTTCACCGTTGGCTATGAAATCCTCGATGAAAACGGCCTGCTCTATCATAAATTCGACAATCTTCGGCAGGCCAAGCCGGGAACATCATCGGTTATCAGCAGCGCTTTGAATATATCCAATATCGATCCCGGACGGTACACTCTTCGTGTAAGCGCCGTGGATAATGTTTCCGGCCGGGCCGATACGACCCGGGGAAGTTTCTTAATCATATCCGGCACGGGTCATACGTCCGGGCTGGTGGCATACAAGCATCGCTTCCCGTATGATTCATGCGGTCTCGAAACGAAGTTGAGGCTGGCGAAATATTTCCTGGGGCCGCAGGATATGGCCATGCTCAATGGGCTGAACGACAGCGGAAAGGTTCGCTTTATTGACCAGTTTTTCCGCGATCGCGATCCCGACCGCACCACCGAGATAAACGAATTCCTGAACGATCTTTTTATCAGGTACATCTTTGCCAATACTCATTTCCCCAGTCTCCCGGGTAATGACGACGGCTGGTCGCGTGACCGCGGACGTATTCTGATGCAGTACGGCAACTGGGATGACCGTGAGGAAGTGTTGACCCCTGCCTATGGAAAGCCGTACGAGGTCTGGACATACTATAAGTTACAAAGTGGCGGTATAATATTCGTTTTTCAGGATATTGAAGGGTACGGTGATTATAAGCTGGTTCATTCGACCGCAACCGGCGAGGTTTTCGACAGCGATTGGGACAAGTTCATGAAAACCAACGATCCCACACTCATAAAATAAAATGATTTTAAAAAAGGCCCGGTTGATTCACAACCGGGCCGTATAATCAAAACAAATATTATTTTCGACTAACGCGAATTTTTCTTGGTCAGATTTCCACCCGGAATTCTGATCTGCCTTTTAACCGGGACGGTGAATCTCGAAAGCGCCTTATCGTTGAGCTCGATCGTAATCGATTTCTCGAATTCCTCCGTCACATATTCATCCATTATTTCGATCTTTCCGCTTTTCTTCTCACCCGCCTTGACTTTATTCGGCAGCTTCACCTTGAACATATTGTAAGGCATATCGATCAGTTTGACTTCAAGGTCCTCCTCGGAAACATTGGTAATTTCGAATTCAAGCGATTTTCGCTCGGCCTCGCCAAACTGCGAAATGTCGAACTTGTACGGATAAATAATAATCGGATATGTCGAGTCCGGGTTCACTATAACCTCGGAACTTATTTTCACATTCTTTCTCTGCGGCCCCTCGTTGGTGATAATCGAGGGCCTCTTGGTCTGGCGACCGCGATACGTTCTCGTCATAAAAATAATTTCAAGCCAGGTGCTGTCACCGACAGCAAGCTCCTTCTTCTGCAGAGGAGCCTTCGTGCATCCTCAGCCAGGGCGGACATTGACAATCTGGAGACTGTCCGTGCCGGTCGAATATAGCCAGAATACATGGCTTATTTTGGCATGCTGAGGAACATAGCCGAAATCGAACTCCGCTTCCGGAATTGTCAACTTTGGTTGGGCCAGGGCAATGCTGTTAAACAGCAAAATGGCAACTGCAACGATTGACAATATCAGTATTTTTTTCATGAAAATCCTCCAAATATATTCCGGCAATTGTTTTTGTCTTAATTTATTTGTAACCTGCTATGATTAATAAATTTACAAAAAATCACCAATCTGTCAAGCGGTTACTTTATATAACTACTCTTTCGGCTTGTATATCTTTCTCTTTATCGGCACCGAGTATAACTTTTTCTCGGAAAATTTGTCTATATATTCGAAAGTCAGGTATGTTTCGAATTCGTTCGCGAGGCCCTTCTCGTTCAATGTTATGCTCCCGACTGCGGTGCTGTTCGGCTCGATAAAAACCGGAAAATCCAGCTTGAAATACTCCTCATCGGAATATATAAGTTCCAGCGGCACATACTCTTCGCTGACATTGACCAGGTTGATCGGAAATTCCGCCGTAACCACCGAACCAAACTGCGAGGCATTGACCGTATGCGGGTGGACATATATCGGTTCATGTTTCAAAACACCCGCCAATATAAATGCTTTTACACCTATACGGACATATTTGCCGGGCGTATTACAATAAATATGCGGCCGCCATTCCCGATTGCCGACATAACTCGATGAATTAAATTTAAGCCGCACCACCAAGCTGTCACCGGGCGGAATCACTTTCTTCTCAAGGGGTAATTCGATACAATGGCAGAATGTGTTTACTTCTGTGATAATAACACTGGCATCACCGGTCGACCGTAAGACAATTTCGCGGCAAAAATCGCAATTTTGCGGAACAATACCCAGATCGATCTCATCCAGGCTTGCTTCGAGCATCGGTTTGGCCGACAGCAAACAGGCCGGCAATAGAAATAAGAACAGCAGAAGAGACAACTTACGCATTATTAATACCTTTCCTCATTTCTTTTATAAAGAGAAAATTATATATTTGTTCCATCAAAAAGGCAAGTAATTTTCCCCGGCAATACCCATATCATATTGATTTTTATATAGATAATGACTATTTTGGGCAAAATAAAAAAATTAACCGGTATTTAATGGATTTTTGATTATCCGTCGCATGATTCTTGTCGCGTATAATCATCAATGTGAAGCTTTAATTGAATATTGATACCTCCGGAGGAAAATATGGATCCCAAAACCTTTCTGGATCAAAATAAACAAACCCGGCTCGATGAGCTCTTTGAATTCCTGAGATTCCCGTCCGTTTCGGCCAAAAGCGAAAATAAAAAAGACATTCTCGCCTGCGCCGATTGGCTCAAGGATCACATAATCAATAAACTCGGTATAGAGACGAAAGTGATGCCGACCGCCGGACATCCGGTTGTTTACGGCGAAAAAATCAGCTCACCCGATAAATTGACGGTACTGTATTACGGTCACTACGATGTCCAGCCGCCGGAACCGCTGGAGCTCTGGAAAACCGAACCGTTCAACCCGATTATCGACGGCGACTATATTATTGCCCGCGGCGCCACCGACGACAAGGGTCAGCTTCTGACCCACATCAAGGCGCTCGAGGCATACCACGCCACCGGAACCGAACTTCCCATCAATGTCAAGCTGCTGATCGAGGGCGAGGAAGAGTCCGGGGCCGAAAATCTGGCCAATTTCGTCAAGGAAAACGCGGATATGCTCAAGGCCGATATCGTCGTTATCTCCGACAGCTCCCAGTTCGCTCGCAACAAACCGGCGGTAACCTATGGTTTGCGCGGTGTTACTTCGGTCGAGGTAAAAATAACCGGTCCCGACCGCGATCTTCATTCCGGAGGTTTCGGCGGCGCCGTTCCCAACCCGATCAATGTCCTGGCGAAAATTGTCGCCTCGATGCATGATGATGACGGCAAGGTCCTGATCGACGGTTTTTACGATAATGTCCTGCCGGTCAGCGACTGGGAACGCGAGCAGTTCACCAAACTGCCGTTCGACAAGGATGATTATTTGTCCAAGGTCGGCTCAAAGGGTCTCCACGGCGAAAAAGGGTACTCCGTGTATGAACAAACATGGGCGCGGCCGACTCTCGATGTCAATGGCATCACCGGCGGCTATCAGGGCGAGGGCGGCAAAACCATTATTCCGTCATGGGCCTCGGCCAAAATAACCATGCGGCTCGTCCCCAACCAGGAATCGGATGAAATCGCCGAAAAACTCGAAAAACATATCCTGAAAGTCTGCCCCGATTATGTCGAGTGCGAAATCATGAAGCATGGCGGCGCCGCCGCCGTGATCGTTCCGACCGAGGGGCCCTGGCTCAAAGCGGCCGGCAAAGCGATCAAGGAAGGTTTCGGAATCGAACCTGTTTTCACCCGCGAGGGCGGCTCGATACCGATTGTCGGAACTTTCAAGAAGGTTCTCGGACTGGATACTCTTCTGCTCGGATGGGGCCAGAACGATGACAACGCCCATTCGCCCAATGAAAGATTCTCGGTCGATGATTTCCATCGCGGCTGTTATGCCGGACTGGCCCTGATCGAGGAAATGGCCGGGGTGAAAATATAGCATGGATCTGGGTATAAAAGATAAAGGCGCGCTTGTCACCGGCGCCTCGTCCGGACTCGGTTTCGCCGCCGCGGCCGCCCTGGCCGGGGAGGGCGCCCGGGTGGCGATCAATTCACGCTCCATGGAAAATCTCCAGAAAGCGGCCCAAAAAATAAAGGCCATGACCGGCTCGATGCCGGTCATGGTCGAGGGCGACATCTCTCAATCTGGCTCCGCCGAAAAAATCGCCGCCGGGGCGATTTCCGAACTCGGCGCGGTCGATATTCTCATCTCCAACGCCGGTGGTCCGCCCGCCGGGAAATTCGCCGAGGTGGATAAAGAAGCCTGGCGCAACGCGGCCGACCTGACCCTGCATTCCGCCATCGATCTGACCCGCGCCGTCGCGATGGGAATGATCGAACGAAAATGGGGAAGGGTCATATATATCACCTCGGTGGCCGTCAAACAGCCGATCGACAACCTGCTGATATCGAATACTCTCCGGGCCGGGGTGACCGGTTTTGCCAAGTCGATCTCGAATGATCTCGCCAAACACGGCATAACCGTCAACACCGTCTGTCCCGGATATACCGAAACCGAACGGCTGATACATCTGGCCGAAGTCGAATCGGCCGCGAGCGGGAAGAGTATCAAGGAAATTTACGCCGGTTGGGCGTCATCGGTCCCGGCCGGACGCCTGGGCAAACCGGAGGAACTGGCGGCCATGATCGCCTTTCTGGCCTCCGAAAAGGCGGCCTATGTTAACGGCGCGACTATCCCGGTCGATGGCGGCTATATTAAAGGATTGCTTTAATAATAGCGCGTATGTTATTATTATTGTTGGGGTAATATAAAATCACCACGCAAACAAATAATGCTTCGGGCGGCCCGCCCCTATGGTTCCTGTACGTGGTTATCATGTTTCACCAGATTATCACGGCGCTGGCCTTTCCGATTGTCAAGCTGGGCGTAAACGAGATCGACCCGCTGACCTACGCTTTTCTTCGCTTTTCGCTGTCGTCGATTATTTATATCCCGATTCTGCTCACCCTTAGGCATCGAAAAAAGAAAATACCGCGTCGCGATCACATCAGGATTTTTATCATCGGTCTGCTCCTGATAATTCTCAATCAGGCCATCTTTATTTTCGGCCAGTCGATGACATCGGCCGGCCATTCCAGCCTTCTTTTCGCTACTCTCCCGATTTATGTATATATACTGGCCATCATTTTTCTTAACGAAAAAGCCACGGCGCGCCGCACCGTCGGAATTATCGTGGCCGCCGCCGGGGTCTATTTGATTTTGTCGGGAGGTGATATTAAATTCGGCTCCGAATATTTACTCGGCGATATGCTGGTGCTTATAGCTGTCGTGGCCTGGGCGGTCGCGACCATCATGGTCAAACCGCTGGCGCTTGAATACGGCGCCTTTCGCGTCACCGGCCTTGCCCTTGTCTATGGCTCCATCGTTTACGCACCCTACGGGCTTCACAGGGCGCTTGAATGCGATTTCAGCGGGGTAACATGGGTCGGATGGGCCTCGCTCGCCTATCTGGCCGTGGTTATCTCGATCCTGGCCTATTTTCTGTGGTACTGGGTGCTTAAATATATGGAGGCCTCGCGGCTGGCCGTAATTCAGAACATCCAGCCGGTTATTGCCTCGGGCGTGGCGGCGGTGGTATTGTCCGAAACCATCAGCGGCGGTTTTATAATCGGCGGAATTATTATTATCACCGGGGTTATCCTGACCCAGATTAAATAGCCGGTGTTAAAAATGGACATTTCAAATGATTTGGCGTATAATTGGATATTAAAAAAATTTTTCAGGAGCGGATAGCAAATGGTTTACAATAATCCTAATGATCTCAACAGCAACAACTCGACAAAGCCTGAACCCGATCGCGATTTATGGTCGATATTTCGCATTATGTCCGAATTCGTCGAGGGTTACGACACCCTTCGTTATTTACATCCGGCCGTATCGATTTTCGGTTCCTCGGCGCTCACACCGGACTCGGAATATTACAGGGCGGCGCGTGAGATCGCCCGCAAACTCTCCGACGCCGGTTTTTCGATTATTACCGGCGGCGGACCAAGCATAATGGAGGCGGCCAATCTCGGCGCTCATGAAGGCGAGTCGAAATCGATCGGCCTCAATATCGATATCCCGTCGGAGCAGGTCCCCAATAAGTACCAGGATATATCACTTGATTTCAGATATTTTTTCGCCCGTAAAGTGATGTTCGTCAAATACGCCTCCGCCTTTGTTATCATGCCGGGCGGATTCGGGACGCTCGATGAGCTGTTTGAATCGATGACGCTTATCCAGACCAAAAAAATATTCCATTTCCCGGTCGTTCTCTACGGTTCCAAATTCTGGGGCGGATTGATCGACTGGATCGTGTCGTCGCCGATCAAAACCGGCACATTGTCCAAGGATGATCTCTCGCTTTTTTCGATGACCGACGACACCGATGAAGTGCTGCGCATAATCAACGAAGGTTTCGAAAAGGTCAAACGCTCCATCGCTATATAGATATCTTTGACCGGCACCGTCCGCAGACGGCTGTATTATATATAATTCCATACTCCGGATGCCCGGCTATTCGGCTATTATACTAACAGACATAATGATATTTTTATTTCATGTTCACATAATATTTGCTATCTTGGTTTTCTTGATAAGGGGCGGCGCCGAATATTTCTTTATTTTTCCGAATTATTTCGATGCGCCGTGCCGGTGGCATTTTCGAAAAAATATATCTGCCCGGGATGAATATTATATCTTCTTAAATGTATATCATTCGGGCGTATAATTGAAATACAATATTGTTTATGATGAGTCCAAGGAGGGGAGTTAACAGAGCATGTTAAAACTTGCGGGAACCGACGGCAAAAGATATTACTCACTACCCCTGAAAAAAGGGAAGTGGATAGTCGGGCGGCAGCCCGATTGCGACCTTTCCATACCGCATAAAACGGTTTCGAGAAATCACGCCGAAGTCGAGGTGGTCTCCGACGACGGACAATTCTATCTGACCGATCTGGGCAGCCGCAACGGTACTTTGATAAACGGCGAGATTATTTCCAAACGAACCTCCATAAAAAAGGGCGACATTATTTCTTTCGGCAACAGCGAATTCAGAATAGAACCGGACCGTGGCGGCGAAAATGCCGCTCCCGATATGACCATGGTGAAATTTTCCGATCATGAGCCGCAAAATTCGGTTTTGATGCCGATCGACGAGGCCCTCAAACCGTTGCCGACAAGCCTGACCGGCAAACCGGAGGTGCTTTCGACCGTCTCCGAGATGGCCAAGATGCCCGTCTTCGCCGAGCCCAAAGAGATGATGCTCGAAAAGGGGTTGGGCATAATAGCCAAAGTGATTCCCGCCGAAAGATACGCCGTCCTTTTTATTTCCGAGGAGAACAATGAGGAAGTGCGGACAGTGGCCTCGCTGATTCCGGGGAAGAGTCAGCCCGGCGACTTCGAAATTTCGCAGACCATATTCAACCAGATAATGACCGAGAAGACGCTTTTTATGCTGAGCGATCCGCTCGACGATCCCCGTTTCGCGCAACAGCAGTCGATTGTCATGGCCAAACTCCGCTCGGCCATGGCCGTCCCGCTTTTCGATGAGGGACGGGTGCTGGGTATATTGTATGTCGATACCAGCAGTCCGGTTCATTTGTATGGTGACGATCATCTCAGGCTCCTCGGAACTTTCGGGAACATCATCGCCTCCAAACTGCTCAACTACGAACTGATGGCCGAACGTGAGCAGAAACAGATTCTCGACGCCGAACTGGATCGCGCTTCGTCGATACAGAAAAATCTCCTTATAAACGACCCGCCGATAATCGAGGGTTTCCAGCTTTGCACTTTCCAGGAACAGTCGCGTTCGGTCGGCGGCGACCTGTACGATGTCACGGTCCTTCCCGACGGCCGGATGCTGTTTGTTTTGGCCGATGTCTCGGGCAAGGGGATGGGTGCGGCGCTCCTGATGTCGAATATACTGGCCTCGTTCCGAATTCTCTACGATGCCCCCGATTTCAATCTGACCCGTGTGGTCGAGCGTGTTTCGGGACAGCTCTATAAACACAGCGACCCGGGTGATTTCGCCACTCTCTTTATCGGGCTGCTGGAGCCCGATAAAAATCGAATCCGCTATATAAATGCGGGGCACAATCCTCCATTAATGACCCGAAGCGACGGTGATATCGAACACCTGATGGATACCGGGATGGTTATCGGTGTTGTCGATTTCGCCGCCTGGGAAGAAAAAACGGTCAGCTTCGACGATGGAGATTTATTGTTCATATACACCGATGGTGTCACCGAGGCACAGCATCCCGATGAAAGCGAGCAGTTCGGCGAAGAGCGGCTGGAAAAAATAGTCACCGCTGAGAGAGAAAACAGTCCGAAAGCGGTTGTCGGCTGCCTGATGAAAGAAATAAACGGATTCATGGGGGATGCCCCCAGGTCCGATGATATAACGATTATGGCCATTAAGAAGGCGAGGAATGATGTTTAACTCCGGTCAGTCATTTGCGCATTTCAAAATAATCAAAAAGCTCGGCGAAGGCGGTATGGGCGAGGTCTATCTGGCCGAGGATCAAAAACTCAACCGCAATGTCGCCCTCAAAATTCTGCGCCCCGATTTTATCGACGATCCCGACCGCCTCCAGCGTCTCAACCGCGAGGCGCGCACCGCGGCGCAGATTTCGCACCCCAATGTGATGTCGATTTTTGATGTCGACTCCGCCGTCGATGAGGACAGCGGTCGCGACATGCGATACATCGTCATGGAATATATCAGCGGTATCTCCCTGAGTGATTATCTCCGAACACGGCGGCCGACATTGCCCGACTCGCTTCGTATCGCCGAAAAAATCGCTTCCGGGCTGGCCGCCGCCCACAAACTCGACATTGTCCACCGCGATATAAAAACCGACAATATCCGAATCGACGACGAGGGCCAGCCGCGCATTCTCGACTTCGGTCTCGCCAAACCGCTCGAGACAGGTTTGACCGGCGGGGATGACGATGCCACCGACTCGATCTCCCAGGATCTGACGCAGGAAGGCAAAATTATGGGGACCGTCAACTATATGTCCCCCGAACAGGCCCGCGGCGAAACCGTCGATGCGCGTTCCGATGTCTTTTCATTCGGCATCTTGCTCTACCTGATGATAACGGGAGAACTGCCCTTCTCCGGACCCGAAAAAGTATCCACCCTGGCCAGGATTCTGGAAACGCGGCAGAAACCGTTGCGCGAACACGACGAGTCGATCCCGCACGAACTGGAACGTATCGTCGATAAGTGCCTCCAGAAGGATCCCGACAACCGCTACCAAAATACCCGTGACCTTGTCATCGACATACGCAGTCTCAGGCGCCAGTACGAAAGCTCCATTTCCGAATCGGTTTCGAGCATAAGCGGGGTGACCGATAAGGCATCAGGCAAAAAAACATCGAAAAGTATAATCACTACTCTCGGTATCCCGATCGCGGTGGTGATAGTCGGTTTACTGGTTATATTATTGCGGCCGGTTCTGATGGGGCCGGGGGCGCACTCGCCGGGCAGATTTCCTTCCGGTCTGCACGCTCACGAAAATGCGCTGGCCATATTCGGCTTCGAGAACAAAACCGGCGACAGTACCCTCGACTGGCTGCAATCCGGACTGCCGGAAATCCTTCTGACGGATTTGGCCCAGGGCAGTAAAATGGATATTATCAGCCGCAACCGCGTCCTCGACTGTCTCGATGATAAAATCACGAATCTCGACCAGGTCGGAGCCCATAAAGAATGTGTCGATGCCGCCCGATCGCTGGGGGCCTCGACCGTGCTGTCGGGATCATTCTACAAAATGGGGGAGATGATTCGTATCGACGCCCGGCTGGAGGATGTCGAGAGCGGAAAAATCATTACCGGGGAAAAAGTGATCGGCGCCGATCCTTTCGTTCTCGTCGACAGCCTGACACAGAAAATAGCACATTCGCTTAATATCAAAGAGATGTTTGCCGCCGACAGGCATGTTTCCGAATTCACATCGTCCTCACCCGAGGCGTTTCGTTATTATATGCACGGGATGGAGAAATTTTCCATCGGTATGCATGAAGCGGCCATTGAATTTTTCGAGAAGGCGATCGATATCGATTCAACTTTCGCCCTGCCGTATATGCGGATAGGTATGTCCTACGCCTTCCTCAACCGCGGTAACAAGGGCTCACCCTATTTCGCGATGGCCAAAAAATACGAGAACAAACTGCCCATCAAGGAAAAAAGCCTGCTCGACATTTATTATGATATCTGGTTCAATTCCAATTTCGATGACGCTATCGCCAAGATGGATTCGTTCGTGGGCAATTATCCCGACGACAAAGAGGGAAGGGCGATATACGGCCAGCTCAAATTCGTCCTCCGCCGCGATACCACCGCCGCCATTGCCCAGCTCGACACGGTGATGATGCTCGATGACCGCTTTGCGCTGGGACTTCTGTCCTATGCCGAACTTTACGGCGTAATGGAAAAATACGACAGCTCGATATACTTCGGCGAAAAACTTATAGAATATTACCCGGAATCACCGGCCGGATATTTGTGGTTAACCCGGCTGTATTACGGAATAACCCGTTATGATGATGCCTTGCGGACAGGCAAGGAATATCTTGAAATCGCCCCCGACGATTCGGATATTATTAATCTATTGATAAATGTCGCGATATTGAAACGAAATTTCGAATTGGCCGCAGAATACAATGAAAAACTTAACGAGACGCATGCGAATAACCCGTACATCATGACCGATTACCATCAAAACAAAGCACGCCTTTCAGTCTGGGGCGCAAAAATCGAAGGAGCCGCGAAACATCTCTATCAGGGACTGGATATCGCGCTCAATTCCGGCGACAGTGCCCTCATCTTCGAACAATACAGCCTTCTTGGTGATTATTACGAGGCTCTCGGTCTCGATGACAGCGCCCTGCACTATAACGCCGAATCGTATAAATGGGCGACAAAATTCCAGAACCTCGGTTACCCGATGTATATGGCCGGCCACCACCCCGAACTGGCCGACTCCGCCCGCGTGATTTTCGATGCCGCCCTGCGTAACTTCAAATCAAAGTTGCCGTCGGAACTGTGGCCGCTCACCGATCAGCTCCAGAGAGAATTCGACGGCCTTATCGCTCACGATACCACCATGATAATCGACGCTCTTCGCAACATGATAGAGGAGCAACAGCAGGCGGTAGGCAGCAATAAATACTCACTGGGCAGATATATGGTTCTCTATGGCCAGTATGAGGAGGCCAAAAAATACCTCGAGCCGGTGAAGTCGGGCGAGGATGCCACCACCAATCCGGTCAGGTATTTGCGCACGCTGTATTATCTCGGGCGCGCCCATGAGGGGCTCGGTGAAACCGCCGAAGCGCTTTCCAACTATGAGGAAATATTGAAATACTGGGGCGGAGCCGACCTCGAGATCGAGGAAGTCGCCGATACCCGCCAACGCCTCGACCGCCTGAGAAGTTAGACCGGAATATAACCGGGAAATTTCATTCGATTTTTTACTTGACAATATTGTATAGTCACTATACATTAATGCCATGAGTAAGAAAGCTGACGAATTCTCCGAATTGCTGGTAAGGGTGCTGAATAAATTCACCGCCCAGCAAAAAAGACCCCGATCATACGGATTGGATGAACTGCTCTATCCGTCGGAGATCCACATGATCATGGTAATAGGCAATACTCATGCCGCAGGCGTTACCGAACTGGCCGCCAAACTGGGCGTTACCAAGGGGGCCGTCTCGCAAATCGTGCAAAAGCTTGCCAATAAAGGCTTTATCGTAAAAGTGCCCGATCCGGGCAACGGCACCAGAATTATTTTGCAGTTGACCGCAAAGGGGAGAGCCGCATTCGAGGGCCATATCAAATTCCATGAGCGGATGGATAAGGATCTCTCGTCGTTTCTGGAGGGACTTAAACGTCCGCAGTTCAAGCTACTTGAGGATTTTTTACGTCATCTCGAACAGGGTATCGACAAAAGAAATGAAACATAATATTTTTTTGACCGTAATGTATAGTAGCTTAACATTAAGGCCCAAACAAAGGAGATAATAAAATGGCCAGACATGAAAAAAACGAAAGAGGGTTCATGGGAGCCGCAATAGTAATAGTCCTGGGAATATTCCTGGCGCTTCATTTTCTGTTTCCCGCCGCAACTCTCTGGCCCTACGCTTTGATCTCGCTGGTTCTGGCGACCATGTTCGCCAGCCATCAGGGGAGAGCGCGCCGCGTAGTCGGCGAGTCGGCGGGCCGTATTTCCGGCAACTGCCGCCGCCAATAGGCGTGATATCGATAAAAAGACAGGCGGATATCTCATCCGCCTGTTTTTTTGTGCGCGCAATTTATTTGCCCCGGTATTTATTTTTGATTGATGGTTTTGCAAATGTTTCTTGCGTCGCCGGTCTCAATAATATAAATTAGGGCCACAATAACACCGCCGGAGTGGTGGAATTGGTAGACACCAGGGACTTAAAATCCCTTGGATCGTAAGGTCCGTGCCGGTTCGAGTCCGGCCTCCGGCATTTGTTTATGTCAGTGATATTTTAGTAATCCAGCGACCGCTTGAACGTCTCGATTTTCCCCACCAGCGCCGAATCATCGCCCACCTCGAGATAACGGTCGAAGAACAACAGCGCCCGTGTCGTGTCGCCGATCTCGAGACCGCTCAAACCGAATTTGTAATAAAGATCATACGGATAAACCTCGACCGTGTCCGGTATCAGACGAAAATAATACCGGGCCGAATCACCCATGCCCGAATTATTGAAATGGTTGGCCATTTCGATAAAGGGAAACGGATTGAGCGCATCGTATTTTATGCTCTGCCGGTATAGCGCGACGGCTTTATCCTGTTCGCCTTTTTGCGCATGGAGCCTGCCCCGATAATAACTGTTGTTCGAGTTGTACGGGTTGAGCGCATCGGCAATCTCGAAATACTCCAGCGACTCGTCGTTCTTTCCCAGCGCCATAAGTATCCGCGCCTTGAGCTGGAAAGATCGGAAAAAACTCGGATTTTCGCCCATCGCCCGATCGGCCAGCCGGTCGGCCCGCATCAGGTCACCCTCGAGCAGATATCGCTCGGTCTGGCGCACCATCTCCATCTCGGGATAATTCACCGCGCAGAACCGCCTGAGCCGCTCGACCTCCATCCGGTTGCCCTGCCGTTCATGCATCGGAATCATCGTATAAACCCCGCTCCGCCCGTGTTTCGGATCCTGCTGCATAACCTGAATGGCATACAAATAAAATCCCTTGCGGGTTTTATTAAGCGCCAGCCACGGCACGAAAATAGACAAACTCAATAATGCGATCATAATCGTCGCCGGCTGAAATCTTCGTTGCCTCTCGAAATGCAATATCCAGAGGTACACCCCGGCGATATGCGCCGGGATAAGCATCGTCGAAAAAAGGTCCCAGTCGCGCGCCATGCCAAGTTTCGGCTCGATCAAAAAAGCGGCCAGAAGACCGGTAACCGCCCCGACCAGGACAAACAATATCGATGCGTTCACACCCGAATCATCAGATTTGATCATCCATTTCCGACCGAGAGCCGTGACTATCAAAAACAGCGGCGTCAAAAAGAGAAGCAGGTTTATATAATCGGCGATGTGTTTTATCGAAAGAAGCGAGTAGCCGTCGGTGGTAAAACGGTCGCCGAACGGCGAGAGGAATATTCTTTTGATATCCAGCGGCGCCGCGACCATGACGACAATATAAAAAACGACAATCAGCGCACCCAGAAGTATCAGGATGTTTTTCCTCTTCGCGGCGACTCGCCCGGTCAGCTTTTCACCGGCAAAAACAATAAACAGATAGACCAGCAAAGCGGGTAGAAGCAGGATCGCGATACGGTGGAAGAATATGGCAAGAATAAACGCAATAATCGGCACAATCGAGCTTTTGCCGTTCTTCACCGCCGCCAGCGCCGAGACGAAAAAGAGATATGCGAACGCCGTCACCAGCGCATAAGTTTCCACGTAACCGAAAAACAGAACTGCCGAGGCGGTCAGAAGACCGACAATCACGAAAGTGTAATACCCGAATTTTGTCGAGGCAACCCTGCGCCCGTAATACAGAAGCGTGGCGGCATACACCAGACCGGAAAAAAGCGCAATATATCGAAAAGATATATAGACGCTCATACGCGGCTCGGGATTATCTATCCACCCGGCGACAATCTGATGGATTTTCATGTCGCCGTATGATTCCGGTTTGAGAATCAGCATCGGATCGGCCAGATGTGACAGAAGCTGATAACCGTCACCCAAAAAATGCGCCGCCGTCCGGAGAAAATAAAAAGCCAGCCCGAAAACGACCAGGATCAGATAGGGATAAATGGATTTTGACAAACCCTCCGGCGCCTCGGCGCCGCCGCTCCACAGCGCCGCCTTTTTCGAGCCCAAGCTATAAAGTCCGTAACATATTAGCAGAAAAACGGGGTAGATCAAAAACATGCCATCGATGTAACCGGCATGATTAAGCCCCCACAGACGCTGATCGGTCATGAATGAGCAGAAAAATCGAATAACAAGAAAAATCGCGACGGTGTAAAAAACAGCCTTCAGAAAAGAATCGCTTTTTATTTGCGTATTCTTCTTTTCTTTTTTCTCTTTCTTATTTTTTTTCTTGACCAAAGCGCCGCCCTCGGGGAATATAGCAGTTATTATCCGCCGCTTTTTCTCAGGAATGAGTGGCTGTTGAGATTTATGCCGGCCTCCCGGGCATTTCTGATTTTATGCACCAGTTCGATCGACGGACGAGCGTCGCTCAACCCGAAACCTCTTCCTTCCAGAGTATTTTTATATACAAGAGTGTGCAGATCGGTGAAGCCGCCCGAAAATTCTATTTCCTCGCCGTCGACCGTGATGGAACGGAATGTCGGCTGACCCTTCTGGATAATTTCCGTCGGTAGATCGTTTTTGTCGATCGAAAGAAACCACTGGACACGGGCGTTCACCAGTTCAATATATCCGCCGATTTTGGTCGCGTTGGAAACATGAACTTCGCTCATCTCCACCCGGCCAAACAGCCATATCAGCAGGTCGAAAAAGTGTATTCCGATATTGGTTGCCAGGCCGCCGGAACGATCGATCTGACCCTTCCATGAGGCAAGGTACCACGGCCCGCGCGAAGTAATATATGTTAAACATATATCACGCTTTGTCTTGGGCGGGTTGGCCTCAAGTTTTTCTTTAAGCGCTACCAGCGACGGATGAACCCGCAGTTGAAGGATGGTGTATATTCTCTGATTGAATTCATTCTCCATTTCGGCCAGCGCGTCGATATTCCACGGGTTCAAAACCAGCGGTTTCTCACAGATGGCATCGGCGCCGACCCGCAAAGCAAACCGGGCGTGGGCATCATGAAGATAATTGGGTGAACAAATACTTACATAGTGAACGCGCTGGTCATCACCCTGGCGGCGGAGCATTTCGACATGCCGGTCGAATCTCTCGAACTCGGTAAAAAAGCGGACTCCCTCGAAATGACTGTCCAGAATACCGGCCGAATCATGCGGATCGACCGCGGCCACCAGAACATTGCCGGTGTCTTTAATAGCCCGGAGATGCCGCGGCGCGACATACCCGGAAATACCGGTCAGCGCAAAATTCTTTGCCATTTTATTTCCTCACATGGTTTTATTGTCTATTACAAACCTCTGTCGGCAATTATCTTTGCTAATTATACTCCAAAATACGGGAACTGCAAGCAAATAAAATATTTAAGACGGGCTTTATTCCATGGAGAAATATTGTCCCCTTTCCAATAATTATTATCCTCCTCATTCGCCCGGAGCCATTTATTGATTTTTCATAAATTAATTGAATCTTTGCGGGTCCTAAATGCGTCTAAATATATAACATTTAATGTATTGGAATGGGTGAGAAATTATTTAGTCTATTAATTTTACCATCAAGGGAGTCTATTTATGGGTGAAGTGACAAGGAGAGAGTTCATCAAAACCGGCGCCAAAGGGCTGGCACTGGTTAGTATCCCTCTGATATTTAAAGCAAATCCGATGGCAGCTTTTGCCTCGGTTGCGCCTGATAACGCCGCCTTGAGCGATTACTATAATCATTTCAGCGTCGATGAAAGCGTCATCAAAAAAGTCATGACGGCGGCTCTTGAGCGCGGGGGCGATTATTGCGATCTGTATTTCGAACATACCATAACGAATTCCATCGGCCTCGAGGACAATATCGTCAATCGTGCCTATTCGAACATCGACTATGGTGTTGGGATAAGGGTTATCGAGGGCGATAAAACCGGCTTCTCATTTACCGAGGAGATTTCTTCGGAAGCAATGATCAACGCCGCCCGAACCGCGGCCAATATCGCCAATGAAACCAAAAACACACCGCCGGCAGGGCTTAAATATCACCCGGCCGCGGAATATTATCCCACAAAAACCTTGTGGGAAGAAGTAGGGATCAACAAGAAAATTCCCTATCTCCAGAAAATAAATGAAAAGGTCATGTCCCGCGACAACAGGATTATAAAAGCAAGAGTGTATTTCGATGATATCTCGAAATATATCATGCTTGCCACATCCGAGGGACTGATCACATTCGATTACAGGCCTATGGGCGAGTTTTATGTGACCTGTACCGCTGAGAAAGACGGCCGTAAGGAATCCGCTTCATACACCATCAGTGTCCGCAACGGTATCGAGCATTTCACCGAAGAGAAAATCGATCACATGGTCGACAAGGCCACCGAACTGGCCATCAGGCAATTCGATGCGGTCAAACCGGAAGCGGGGGAGATGGAAGTCGTTCTCGCCGCAGGAAGCTCCGGAATTCTTCTCCATGAGGCCATCGGGCACGGCATGGAGGCTGATTTCAACCGCAAGGGAGAGTCGATCTTCTCCGACAAAATCAACAAGCCGGTGGCGGAAAAATTCGTCTCCATCGTCGATGACGGCACCAATGAGCATATGCGCGGATCCATCAATGTCGATGATGAGGGCAATGACACCCAAAAAACATTTTTGGTCGAGAACGGAATATTGAGAAGCTACATGCACGACCGCATCAGTTCGAAATTCTACGGTGTCAAACCGACCGGCAACGGCAGGAGACAATCATTCCGTTATTCACCCCTGCCGAGAATGAGAAATACCTACATGCTCCCCGGACCGCATACAAAAGATGAAATTATCAAGAGCGTCAAAAAGGGCATCTATACAGAAACATTTACCAACGGTGAGGTCCGTATCGGCGCCGGCGATTTCACATTTTATGTCAAATCCGGATACCTGATCGAAAACGGTAAACTGACCGCCCCCATCAAGGATCTCAACATCATCGGCAACGGCCCGGATGTGCTGACCAAAGTCGTAATGGTCGGCAACGACGCGGAATTCTCCGAAGGCGGCTGGAACTGCGGTAAGGGCGGCCAGTACGTCCCTGTCTCGATGGGATTACCGACGATTAAGGTCTCCTCGATCACGGTCGGCGGAGTGAACAGCTAAATTATAATAAATGATCTTGATGATCGATGAATTGAAAACAGGATTTAGATTATGAATAAAAAAGAAAGAGTTGAGCTGGCACACTGGGTGACCCAGCGGGCCAAAAAAGCCGGGGCCGATGAAACCGGTGTCAATGTATCATACATACGGGATGTCGAGGTTGGCTTCCGCGACCACGATATCGAGGAACTAAAAGAGTTAACCCGAAATTCGCTCAGCCTCGATATCTATGCCGCCAACCGATACACCAGCCATTCGACAAATGATCTCAGAAAAGACAAACTGGGAACATTCATCGATGAAGCGGTGGCAATGACCAAATATCTCAGCGAGGATCCCGAGCGGGGACTTCCCGAACCGAAATATTACGAGGGCCGCAAAGAACTCGATCTGAAAATATATGATCCCGCCTATGAAAATGTTGCTTCCAAAGAGCGGGTCCGTCTGGCCCGGGAAATCGAAGAATCATCACACGGCATAACCGATAAACTGGTCACCGTGTCCAGTGGATATTCAGATTCTTATTTCGAATCTTCAAAAATTTACAGCAACGGCTTCGAGGGCTTTCGCCGGGGAACCTCGTTTTCAGGCGGACTGAGCGTCACCCTCAAAGACGACAACGGTGGCCGGCCCTCCGACTGGGACTGGGCAACGGTCCGATTTTTCAAAGACCTTCCCAATCCGGCCGATTTGGGCAAAACGGCGGTCGAACGCGCCAAAGCTAAAATCGGCCAGAAAAAAATGGAATCGGGCGTTTACGATATGATCGTGGAAAATCGCGCCGCCAGCCGACTGCTGGGAACCATAAATTACCCCCTGACCGGCCGCGCCCTGTACCGCAAAAACTCCTTCCTGGAAGGAAAACTGGGGGAGAAAATCGCGTCGGATAAACTGACCATAATCGATGATCCTTTCATCGTCTCCGGCCTCGGTTCGAGATTATATGACGGGGAAGGGATGGCTACCAGGCGCCGCAAGATTATCGATAAGGGTGTTTTAAAATCATACTTCATCGATTGCTATTATGGGCGAAAATTGAAAATGGAACCGACTATCGGCTCGCGAACGAATATGGTTATCGAACCGGGGACCAAATCTCTGGATGAAATGCTGAAGGATGTCGAAAAGGGCATTTTCGTCACATCCTTTATTGGCGGGAATTCAAATTCCACCACCGGCGATTATTCAATGGGCGTAATTGGAATGTACGTCGAAAACGGTAAAATCATCAAACCGGTCAATGAGATGAATATATCCGGAAACCTGACCGGACTATTCGCGCAACTGGTCGAAACGGGCAACGATGTTTATCAATTTTCATCGGTCCGCCGTCCCAGTCTGCATTTCAAAGATATTCACTTCAGCGGATTATAATTTTCCGTACCAATCCATAGAAAAACGGCCGTTTCGAATTTCCGAAACGGCCGTTGTGATTTTATATCAGTGATTAATTACGGATATACCGGCGCCGGGCCGCCTTTGTACAGGTAATTTATCAAATAAGTTACATCCAGAATATTATTCGATCCATCACCGCTTACATCGCCGGCATCGAGCGGATCGGGAGCCGGGCCGCTTTTGTAAAGGTAGTTGATCAGAAAAGTGCAATCCAGAATATTAATCAGCAAATCACCGTTCGGATCTCCGGCAAGATAAGCATAAATCGTAACCGCCAGACCGGCCGACCATGATGATTCGAAACCCCAGGTGTCTTTCGCCTGAACCTTCACTTCATAATCGCCGCTGGCCGTGAAAGTATGATTGCCGGCACATTCGACACCCGAGGCCTGCGGTCCGTACCAGGCCGAAGTGTCGCCGTCACCGTAATCGAACCGATAGAACATATCGTTACCGTCGGGATCGGTCGAGCTTGCCGTAAAACCGCAGTCGGCATCGACAACCGCCGCGGCGTTACCGGTCGGCGCGGCCGGCTGCTCCGGTGCGGCATTCTCGGAAAGCGAAAAATGAATTTCATACCGGGTTCCGCTTAAATGCGTCATTTCTACCGTCAGGCCGAATTTCTGCACATCCCGGCGGCCCACCTGCTGGACCATTCCGCCGATATTAAACCATGCCGTGGAACCCACCCAGACAGTGTCCCCGCCGTCATAATATGTCGTCGGGAGCCAGTTGTGATCAAACATGGCATCCATATAAGTAGCGGCGGTCGGTTCCTCATCGACCACCATCGCGGCATAGAAAAACGGGTAATCGGTATAATAATCATGCGCGTATGACAACTGACCCACAAGACCGGGACAGCTCGGGCACCAAGTAGCTGTACCTTCTTCGAGAAATACCGAGTGAGTAAAATCTTCATTCGAAACATTGGGCCACTGCTCGTCGATCGTCGCCACCGCGCAGGCATCGTGATAATAGGCGTCAAACGGATGCGCGTGGCCGCCGATTGTATCCGATGAAGCCGGATACGACTGCGACAGGTTGGTCAAAACCACCATCGTCTTAAGATTGTTCGGCGTAACATCGCCATAACCGGGTACAGCGGCGTCCCAGATAATGGTTCGATCCATACTTCCGCCAAGCGTGCTCAGATCGAAAGTGGTGTCAAATGCGAAATCAAGGAAACCGTTGTGATAGTATGTACCGGGTGTGTAGGTCTCCCACCTGGAATCCGGCTCGACCATATAAACCTTAAGCCGGCCCAGATAACCCTTGCCCGTTAATCCGGCATCGGGCTGATACGCCGGCTGATCCACACCGTCGTCTGTCACCGGGTAAACATTCATATCCCCGGCCACTACAAACGACACGGCCAGGATTAATACTGCAACCAATAAGCCCAAAACACTGCCCTTATTGACGGTCATTGCGCCCTCCAATATTATTTATATTATTAATTTAATTTCTTTTCCAACTTATATTATGCCAACCAATTGAAGTATGTTTTGCATGACGGTCAAGCAGGATAAATATTATCTTGTATCGCCCGAATACTATTATTTTGTCCCATATTCTTTTTTAAAGTTCATCAGGTCATGCCGATTATAAATATAATATTTTAAGACAAACTGTCAAGATTAATTTGACAATTTGATCTGTATTAATCTGTACTTCAATGTAGATTATAATCTACTTTATAGGCACATGCGTTGGGCAAGCATTACATCGTTATATATAAAGGGCGGTTGCACACCCGCCCTTTATGTATATATTCCGGCTACCATCACAGCCTTACTTTGACTGCCATGAGGATCGAAAAATTGTTGTAGTCATAAAGACTGTTCGATGAATTGTTATCTGAGTAATCCAGTTGAAGGGCAGGTTCCACCACCGCTCCGGAATGAAAACGAAACGGTTTTTGAATCGAAAGGAACAGCCGCGACATATAGTCCCGCCGGGCCTTGATAATCGACGGGGGAGTGGCCGGATTGTCATCATCCAGTTTCTCCTCGGTAACGAGAAATTCCTTGTCCCAGTACCCTGCCCCACCGACGGCAATGATCCCGGGAATCAAAAAGGTTTTTACCGTAAGGGTAATTGTCTCACCCTCGTACACCGAGGACCACGGTGATAAAAACTCCGTGGATATGCCGGGTACGACAACGCTGTCCACATCCTCGAATCTCCGGTACGTGTAGGTCAGACTGACGCCGGTTTTGTTACCGATCGGCCTCGATATCCGGGGGGAGAAATAGTATGAATCAAGATCGCCCTCGATCAACGAATCGCGGACCGGCCTGAGATCATCCCGGTCGTCGGGTCTTTTTACATAATTCATATTTTTCGTCGCAAATCCGGCCTCGCAATCGATTGCAACAGATCCCGGCAGAGTTGCATTTCCGCCTATAAATATCTCATTGTTGTCGTTATCGGCCGCCATTCCGTAACCGGTCTGCACCGAGTCACCGAAAAAATATTCGTAAACAGGCGGCAGTTCATTTGTGTATTCATTATCATTGTATGCCCAGCCCGCCCTCAACTGTAACGTCTCCGTAAGCGAATAACCAAGCGAAATATTAAAATCGTAATTGTCGTTGCTGAAATGCTGGTACGCAATTCGGTACACCTGCGTGCTGTAATTACCGTTTATATATAGCGAAAATTTCGATTCATCCCTCAACGGCAGAAGCGTAAAGCCAGCCTCACCCTTGAAATTACTCAAATTATAGGAATCGCTGTAATATGTATATTCATTATTCAGGATAAATTCCAGAAATGAAAACGGGTAGGTTGTTATAGAAGCCTTACTGGTAACGTAAGAATCCTGCGTGTTGGCATTATCGAGAAACAGGTTGTCGGTATAGCCCTGGGCCGCTTGAAACTCGATTTTGGTCTGAGACATGACCGGCGACATGAAAAGCACAATCAATCCGGCAAGCAGTCCGAGAGTTAAAATAAATCTCATCATTTACAGATACCTCCTGCACAACCGCCGCCCCCGGAGCTTATTCCAATACCGATATCACCTCCAAATTCATCACCCGACGTGAAACCGCAGCGGTTTTTGCACAATGCCCGGGCAGAGAATTTCCTCTTGCCGAACCTGTCATAATTGGTCAACAGGGCGTCATCGACCGCCGGTGAACCCAGGGCCGCCTGGAAATTAATCAGGCCCGACTGCTCGGTTTCGACCACGATATAGTCCGGATCGGCGTTGTCGGGAATCCCGTCGCCGTCCTCGTCGGGGGCATTGTCGTTGATACCGTCGCCGTCGTAATCGGCAAAACAGCATTTTACCTTTTTCTCATCCTCACCCATTCCGGTCGGCGCCGACAGCATAAACAGCCAGGACAAAATCATAATTACAGTGAATGTTTGCGCAAATCTCCTCATGATAGATTCTCTTCCTTTATCCGCAGGTTGTTGCTCTTTATATCAATCAATACATTTAGGGCATTAAACCGATCCTTCCATGCCGGTCATGGACAAATATATAAATTAATTCCAATTACGTCAACATTAATAGCCGTGCAATAAATAAAAGGGCCGGAAATCCGGCCCTTGATTGTCTACTTTATTGTACAGTCACGCTATTCGCACAACGGATCAGGACCGTCCTTGTACAAATAGTTGATCAGATAGGTAATATCGAGCAGATTGACCGCCAGGTTGCCGTCGGCATCGGCCGCTTCCATCGGCTCCGGCGCGGCGCCTTCCTTATACAGATAGTTTATAATGAAAGTTATATCGAGCAGGTTCACGCCGCCATCGCCGTTGGCGTCGCCGCAGACATAGGCCAAAGCGACACAAAAAGCGAATGTCTGCTCATCAGTCGCGCCCGCCTGATCCTCGACACGCACCACCAGGCTCACCGAGCAGGTGTCGGGAGGTGTCCCCGCCAACAAACCCGCCGCCGTCAGACTCAGACCGGTGCCTTCAAGAGCGTTGTCTCTATCGCTCCAGACGATCTCTGCGGTACCGCCCGATGACTCAAGCTGCATACTGCACTCTTCGCCGGTAGCCATATCCGGTATCGCACCGGTTGTTATCTGCAGTTCGGGATTGATCTCGAAATTGAATTCTCTCTCATCGGTTTGCGTGCTGTCGTCGATCACATGAGCCGTGAAAGCGACCGTCGTCGCCGACAAAGGAGTTCCCGACAACAAACCTTCCTGATCGAGACTGAGACCACTGCCGGTTAGATCGCCGTAGAGATCGCTCCAGACCACCGGCGGCGCCCCGCCCGAATTCACAAGCTGTTGACTGTACGGCACTCCGACCGTCCAGTCCGGAAGCTGTTCGGTCACTATCTGTATATCCGAAATACAGTGATATTTATAAGCCTTAAAGGCATCGACACCCGCCTCGACCTCGGAGTCCATACCCAGGTCCGAAACCTCGAAACGGACCCGCATCTGCGATGTCGGGGGTATAATATCATTCACCATGATATTGTAAGGTATCCAACCGCGACTTGTCGCCGGCCCGATACTGTCCAGCAATACCCAGTCGCCGCCGTTATCGGCCGATAGATAAATCTTGAATATATCGTTGTTCGGGCTGGTTCCCATCATATTGGCATACCAGACCGCAAACTCGATTACCGCAGGATTGCCGTTCGAGAGATCCAGAGCCGGCGATGTCAAATAGGCATACCCGTTATCGACATCGGTGTTGAAATAGCCGTTTTCGGTAACATAGCATGACCCGGAACCGTCATAATCCACGCCGGGATCGCCGCTGCCGCCGCCGCCTGAGGGAACCGTCCGCTCCCACATTCCGCTCGTGACATTACCGCTGATTGTCCAGCCCATGTCCGTTTCGAAATCATCATCCAGCATAAGTGTCTTAATGCCGACGTAGGTTGAAAAACAGGTTGTGGGTAAATCATAGAAAAGCATCACCGTGTGACCACCGTCCGTCGCGGCGCTGAAATAAAACTCCGGCTTATCACTGCATTCCGCGGCCGGAAGGGTCGCCTGATACAGGTCGCCGCCCAGCGGGGTCAGCGGTATTTCTATAAAATCGCCGCCGTCGAAACGGTAATGCATCTTTCCCGACCCGGCCAGATAGTTCTCGTAATCATCTACTATAGTCAGACTTATGTAATATTCCGCGCCGGGATCGATCGAAACCGGGATATCGCTTTCGAGCGACATGCCGAGATACAGTTCCGCCGTCGTCAGCGCCTTGATACAGAAATTGGCCGTCGTATCGACCGTGTATAAATCTTTCCATTGATCGTCAAGTTTATAATAACTCTGACCGGGTTCCGAATATGACTCAACCATTGTTCGATAATCGGCGCCGAGCAGCACCGGGATATCGGATGTGCGGTCGAAAGCGTGACCCCCGTCGGACAGGGTGACATATACGTAAAAATCATCGCCAGACAGAAGATTAATCGAACTTTCGAGATCTATGGTGTGGAATCCGTGGAACTCGATATAACCGCTTTGAGAAATAAGCTCATCCTGTAATTCACTGCCGGTAAAATTATCATATATTTTTATCGTAAAATCGACACTGTCGGCGGCCGTGTAAAAACTTACCGCTCGTAGTACCTCGGCTATCTCACCGACCACCGCCGTAAATGCATTGAACGCCTCGCTGGTCTCGCTTTTGGTATCACGCCAGCCGTGATAGTCATGATAATAGACCCGGTCATACTGCATCGGCTCGACATTCTGAAACGAAACCGCTCCCATCTCAGGATGCTGGCCGCACCATTTATCATAATACGAGATCCAGAAATAACCGCCATAGGCCCAGTTTTCTCCCCAGCTGTTTTTGCACAGCCAGGCGCCGGGGAGAGGGGCGGGCGTGCTCAACGTATCGTCCCAGCCGACAATAGCGACCGCGTGGACCGGATCTTCTGCATCGGCGGTATCCTGCCAATAAATATCATCCTCGTCATAACCAAGCGCCAGGGCCGTCCCGATAACGCCGTAATCCATAAGCTTCTGCTTGATAAGCCCGATATTGCTCAAATCGTATTCGGCCACATACCATTCGATATCACGGACATAATAATAGTGATAACCGCTGTCCCATCGCGCCGGAGGAATATCGAACCATTGTGCGTCGATATCCCTGACCGCCCCCTCGCCGCGGCTCAAATAGGCCGCCGTCATCAGATAATCGCCCCCCTCGTGGACCACCAGACCGCCGCCCGTGGGCGGATCGGTGTCGTCATTGTTGAACTCGTTAAATCCGTTCCACCAGTCGAGATGATACTCGGCCATATTCGGCTCACCCGTTTCTCCGGCTGCGGCCCAGTTCCCCGTCATGAGCAGATTGCCCTCGATAGACGCCATCGTCCCGTGCGTCCAGCAGGTGCCGCCGTACTGCATGCGCACGCCGGTCACATAGTTATTGCCGTTATAATCGCGTAAATCAAAAGCGACCGGGAAATCACGCGATGCGGCCGAGGAAGATAACAATACTCCTGCACAAAGAAGTAAAATCAATCGATAGAATTTGTACATGTTTCCTCCCTTGATGAATATCGATTTGTCAAAGACTGAATATGAGGCGGGACGGTCATGACGGTAACCGTTTCAGACTATTCATGGATAATATAATATGCAATTTTAAAGGGTGGACGTCAAGATGTTTATTTATATTTTCTGCGGGGTACCTAAAATAATATGCGAATGTCAAACACAAAAAAGGCGGGCGATATAATCACCCGCCGTCTTTTTTAATAAAATAATTCTATTCGCACACCGGAGCCGGCCCACCCTTGTAAAGGTAACTGATTAAATATGTTATGTCGAGCAGGTCGCATCCGCCGCTCATGTTTACATCGCCCGATATCTCCGGAATCGGCGCCGGGCCGCTGCGATAAAGATAATTTAGAATATACGTCACATCGAGAATATTAATAGCCTCCGAACGATCGACATCCCCGCAAAAATAATACAGCGTGACAACCGCATCGGAAACATCGGGTTCGTAATCGAGTATCGGCCCGAAGAAAGCCGGATTGTATGACGTAAATCCGCCCAGGGTGATATTCGCCAATTGATCATACGTGGCCGATGATCCAATCGTAAAATACACCTTCAATACCGGGCCGAAGCCTGGTTCGAGGAAAGGCGTGTCATCATCGATAATCAGAAGCGAAAAAGCAATGCGCTTGTTGAGGGGATCGAAGACTATCGCCTTCTGCTGACCGAAATAATCGGTGCGGCATCCCTCGGTCGAAAAACTGTGATACGACAGATCCAGCGTCCCGTCATATTCCATCGGTATCCTGATCATCTCGAGCGGCACCGTGTTGCGGCTGTGAATCACCACCTCAACCAGTTCGCCCGGGTTTCCCTTGCCGTTGATACCGACAATAGAATCGGCCAGCGCCGTTATATAGTTGGTGGTCACGTAACTGCAGGTGTCATCAGGAGTGTTGATCGTCAGCGTCACATCGAACCGTCCCGGAGTTTCGTAGGTGTAAACAAGCGATTGCTGCGATGATGTATCCCCATTGCCGAAATCCCATATCCAGTCATTTACGGCAAGATCGCTTATACCGTCGAATGAAACCTCGAGCGGAACCCGCCCCCAGAGTGTATCCGCTTTAAGATGAACACGCTTGTCGGGTATAATGTCTATTATGGCCGATTCCACCATCGAGGCGCAGCCCTCCCACGGACAATGTAGATCGTCGATAGTGTACCAACTGTTGTGACTGCCGCCCCAGCCGTAATTGAAATGCGCCTGGGTGGCCGAGTCGGTCTGCCGCCAGCCGTCGCACACGATCGAATGCATGTAGATGCCGTACTGGAAGGGGAGACTGTCCGCGATCTGGTTCTTGATAAGCTGCGACCAGTTCGAATAAGTGTATCTGGCCCGGTCCTCCTCACGGATTCCCTCGAAAAATCTGAAGTGGTCGATGAAAACATCAGGCACATTGAAATGATATGCGCCCGAACCACAAACACCGTAATGCATACGCAACGCCACGCCCACTTCGTAATTAAGCTCGGCCATGGCGTCCTGCTCCTCCTGCGGATCATAATTGCCGCAATAATTCCCGATATTATCCCAGTCGTACGGATCGGAAAAATAGGCGGTCAAAAATTGTGCGGGACTGTTCCCACCGCAGGACTGGTCGCCATACCAGTAATATGTCAATTCGCCGACACCCTCGGGCGGCCATTCATGATACTTCATGATCTGGGCAGTTGCAGTCGCCACACAACCGACCACGCAGCGGCCGCCGTCCCCCGCGGGACAAAAGTTGTTATACGGTGAACCCTGGTGCCAGGAACTTTCCAGAAGGGGACCCAGCTCCTCCAGCGTCTCAAAGCGCTTGGAGGCCAGTTCCGCCTGAAATGTTTCGTCGCTGACAAGAAATTTATCCCACTCCAGCCGGTGATGTTTCGCCAGAAGCGCCGGCTGCTTTTCGGTCGGAACCGCTTCCATGCTTCCGTAAATATCCACGAACGCCCGAACATGATGCTGCAAAACATCCCTGAGCAAAACGCCGAAACCATCCGGCTCGCTCAAATCGAGGTTGCTTTCGTCGGAGTAGGCCTTTACCGGATGCAGATCCTTCAGTACCGGAACGATTATATAACCGCGCGGCGAAATATGAAAACACCGGGCCAGAACCGTGTCGTTGACGACGATATCCTCGGATGAAATAATTTCCGGGTCGGCCAGACCGGCCCATTGCCCGCTCTGGAAAGTCATATAGCTCAGCCAGTTGCGGCCCACCTGACGGGCTTCGTCATAATCGGCGGTCTCGGCAAAACCGGATGCTCCGCAAATTAGTATTATCAGAAAAGCTGAAATGGAGAGGTGTAATTTGTGATGCGACAGATTGAACATTTTATCCCCTTCAAAAAACATTTTTCTTCTTAGCAGACGGAATATAGTAGTATATCAAAATATAATATCGGGTCTAATATTGTCAAGCTTAAAAGAATCATCGTAAGATAACCGCATTATCCTAAACTATACTTTAATGAGTTTATTTTATTGGAAATATTCGGTTGACGATACTCCGGAATGGACAAAATTTTGTTTACCAAAGCCGGTATATCCGTTATATTTCAGATGTAGAGAATCTTCGATAATACGACTATTTGGTAATTGTATGCTTATTAACAGCATATCATTACATAACGGGGAGGGAGTATTGTTCGTTCTTATAATTAATATACTGCCGCAGGTTAACACTTAAACATTGAGAGCACAGCCTCCAGAGAGGTATCATGCAATTCAAATTTACATCTTTGATTTTGTTAATTATTATATTTTTGCCGTTCGCGGTTGGCAATACCCATGCCTCTGGCGGCCAATATGATCGACTTCTGGAAACCGCGGATTCACTGGTTTCCGCACGGGAGTTTCAAAGCGCCGTCGAATATGGCCTGAAAGCAATGAAGGTTTCGACGGCGGCGGCGGTCGATGATTCGGTCCTGGCCCATGTCAATTATAAACTGGGACTCTATTATCGGTATAATTTGCAATTCGCTGAGGCGGAAATATATCTCAAAAAAGCCATAGATATAGGAACAAAAATTTTCGGCCCGGAGCATCCTCTCATCGCCCGGTTCATGCACGATCTCGCCCGTGTTTATAACAAAGCCGGATATCATAAAAAATCGGAAAATCTCCACCGTGAAGTAATCGCCCTTCGCAAGAAAATCCTGGAACCCAATCACCCCGAGCTCGGCTTAAGTTACGCCTATCTGGCTCTCGTGTGCCGTAATCAAAGTAAGCTTTTTGAGGCCATCCGCAATTATGAAAATGCCATCGAAATAATGGAGTCGGCCATCGAAAAAGACGACCCGCTGGTGGCCAAATGCCTGATTGACTACGGAGTCGCCCTTGACCGGCAGGGACGTTATGATGAGGCTTGGCAGGCATATTCACGAAGTCTTGAAATTTACACCGAGGCATTCGGGCCGGATAACATATATGCCTCGTCATGTTATGCCAACCTCGGCGGCATCTGTATGAATCAGGGCAATTACACCGCCGCCGAGGAATTCATTAAAAGAGCCCTGGCAATAAAAGTCGGGAAGCACGGCCCCAGCCATACCAACGTCGCCAATAATATGTCCAATCTGGGGGAACTATATTGTTATCTGAATAATTTTACAAAAGCCGAGGAAATATTCAGCCGGGTGCTCGAAATATATATCGATTCACTGGGCCGGATGCATCCCGCGGTCGCAAATACGATGAGTTCTCTCGGTCTGGTTTACCAAAAAATGGGCAATTACGACCGCGCCCGGCGTTTCCTTACAGAGTCCATCCACCTGACCGACAGCCTGCTGGGTGATCACCCCAACAAAATAAGAAATCTTCTCGACCTGTCGGAAGTTCTCAAACATCTCGGTGATCTCCATGCCGCCGACACCCTCCTGGAAAAGGCGCTCGAGATCTGCGAAAATGTCGACATCGCCGATAATCCTACGACTGCCGATATCCTGAACCAGCTGGCAATAAACAAAATCGAACAGGGCCTGATAAACGAGGCTCATCAATACATGGACCGTGCTTTTGCCATTAGAAATTATATATATGGCCGTGAAAATCCGGCCATGGCCCGGAGCTATGAAACATTCAGCGCTTATTGGCGCAAAATAGGGAATTACGAAAAGGCCTTCGAAAACGCCCGCACAGCCTGCGATATTATGATGACAAGTTTTAACGATAACGCCGCTTGTATGTCGGAAAATGATGCCCTCGTATTTTCAAATCTATATAAAAAATCCGTTGACAGGTTATTGACATGTTATTTCGACATAGCCTCGCCCGACATGTCAACATCACGCCACCTCGCCGACCTTGTCCTTTGCGGTAAAGGACAGGTCTCCGACCGAATTTTCGAACGCTGCCGAACCCTTGCCCGGGAAGATGATCCGGAACTCATTGAAATAAACAGTCGACTTGATGCATGCAAATTCAGGCTGTCGAAGTTGTACGTCGAGAGTTACGCCGGATATGCCGAACCGCGTCCGGCCCAACTCGATTCTTTACAAAATTGCGCTGACAGTCTCGAAAATGAATTGCTGCGCCGAAGCGATATTTACCGCCAACAGAAAGACTTTCTCAACATAAATACCGACCGGGTTGCGGCTCATATACCGGAAAACGCCGTGCTCGTGGAATACGTCAATTACGATTATACCAAGCCTGACTCCGGGGAAGAAATACCCCGATGTCTCGCCATCGTCTTTTCGGCAAAATCCCAACCCGCCATAATCGACCTCGGCGACTCCGCCCCGATCGATTCCGCCATCGATGCCTATCGCGAACACATGTTTCGGGTGTCCTCGAAGACGCTGAAGATAACATCGGCCGATATCGGCGAATACCGGCAGTTGTGCGGGCGCCTGAACGAATTGATTTGGATACCGCTGTCCCGATATGTCTCCGGCAGTGAGATGGTCATGATTGCCCCGGACGGCAAACTGAACAACCTGTCATTTGCCGGATTGATCGGTCCCGACAATAAATACCTCATAGAAAAATATGCAATACACTATCTCTCGGCCGGGCGGGATATCCTGAGAAATCTTGATCCCGTCGAGGCGGGGGAGGGACTGTTTGCCCTCGGCGATCCCGACTATGATGCCCCCGCATCGGCCAGAATCGATTCCTCGCCGCAGACGGATCCGGATGACGCCGCGTCGCCCATATACGGACACATAAATGTCCGCTCGGGGTCCGAACATATGGATAAAATCAATCTCAGCCCGCTGCCCGCGTCGCGTGATGAAATAAACATGATATCCGACGCATGGACGGCTTCCACGGATGAACCGGCTTATGTCTTCACCGACTTCGGGGCCACCGAAGACTGCTTCAAAAGCAGGGCTCCCGGATGCCGTATCATTCACCTGGCCACACACGCCTTTTTTTGGCGGGATGGATGCGGTATCGACCAGACTCGGGTCGCCGTTTCCACTTACAATAAATGGGCCGGCGAAAATCCGCTGTTGCAATCAGGATTGTTTCTGGCCGGCGCGAATCTCCATGGCCTCGGAGCCGACAGCGTCGGTATCGATGACGGTTTCCTGACCGCTTATGAGGTCTCGGCCATGGACCTGGATGGAACCGAGATGGTGATTCTTTCCGCATGCGAAACCGGACTGGGACATATCCAGCAGGGCGAAGGGGTCTATGGACTGCGCCGGGCCTTCCAGATGGCCGGGGTTAAAACGGTTGTCAGCACCCTCTGGCCCGTAGTCGACCGAATGGCCTCGGATTTTTTCGGACGCCTGTATCAGCGTAATGGTATCCCCATCCCGCAGGCAATTCGACAGGTTCAACTCGAAAAGATAAACGGTCTGCGTTCTCGAAATAAACCGGATCACCCGGTTCACTGGGCGCCTTTCGTTGTCTTCGGCGACTGGCGATAGCATCATAAATTACGGCCAGGCAAAAAGGGCGACCATCCGGCCGCCCTTATTTGCAATACCTATTACTCAGCAAATCGGGTCCGGCCCCTCCTTGTAAAGATAATTGATCAGAAACGTGATATCCAGAAGGTTGATACCCCCACTGGCATCAGGATCCGCCAGCCATTCATGTTCGGGTGATGGTCCGTCCTTGTACAAATAATTAATCAAAAAGGTGATATCGAGAAGATTAACATTGTTGCTGTTGTCGGTATCGCCGCAAAATTCGCACAAATCGCCGAGACCGTCGCCGTCGAGATCCTCCTGATCCGGGTTATACAGATTGGGACAATTATCGAGGATACAGATATTGGCCGGGAACCCCGGCTCACCGAAACCGTCGCCGTCGAGATCGGTGCAAGCGTCGCAGGCGTCGCCCACGCCATCACCGTCGCTGTCACTCTGGTCGGGATTATAGGCAAACGGGCAATTGTCGTCGGGACAGGTACTTCCCGGATACCCCGGCGTCCCAAAACCGTCGGCATCGGGATCACTGCAAATCACGGGACTGCCGACCAACACCGATTCCGTCCCGGAAAACTCACCCCACTGGTTGTCGCCGTCAAGCGCCCGTGCCTTATAATAATACAGCCCTTCCGGCTTCGAGGGGAACGAATAAGATGTCCCCGTCAGATCCGAGGCGATGACACTGTAATCACCAAATGCCGGAACCGGAGAGATGTCGTCCACCCAGATACCACCGCCGGCAAAGGCCTTCTCGTGAACATCGTAAGAGATGCGGATATAAACCGCCTGACCGACATAGGCACCAAGACTGAATTTCGCCTCCAGCCAGTCCTCGCCCGACCATCCGGCGATGCCGTTGCCACGGTTGTGGCCGAACGGATCGGCATTCGAAGTTAAATTACCCTCCAATGGCGTGAAATTTTCGCCGTCCACCGAAACCTCGGCATAGGCAAAATCCCAGCCGCCTTCCGGGGCCGACGCGATTTCGAAATAGGTCATGAAACGCAAAGTATCATTGGGCAAAACGGTGTACGGAGTTATCGTCTGCATATAACGAAAAGCCGAATTGTCGCCTCCGGAATGAAATGAGACACCGTCGGTTTCAAAATACCGGTTAAACCAGTTGTCCGCATCCGAGGCATCGTCCACGACCACCTGATAATCACTCATCTCTACTAATTCAAAATTAACCGCCGGATTGCGATCGTCATCATGAATCCAGCTGATCTCCAGCGGTTGGCCGTTGTCTATCGAACCGGGAACGGTAAGCACCGGGGGGAGAGGTTTTAATACCGTCTCGATATGCCCGGCGATTTCCGCTATGAACAGATTCGGCTGAAGGTTCTCGGCCAGCAAGGCGTCAATTCGGCCGGTCTCCGGCCAGAAACCATCGCTGTAATAATTGCCGACTTCCGGCGTAATGGCAATGATTTTGTTTTTGAGAGTCTGCTCGCCATACATCCAGTCGTCGCCGCCGCCATTAACCGAGTATCCGATGGCATTCAAACCGGCTTCATAACCGTTGAAAACATTCATCGAATCGCCCAGGGCACGGAATATATCCTCATCCGGTGTATAAGAGCTGTTGTAGGCATAGGACCACAGATAAAGATTCGAGCAGGAATGATAGTTCATGGTTATTACGAATTCACGGCCGATGCAAAAATCCCGGATAACCTGCGTGGCCGGCTCCGAAAACGGCCCGGTTCCGCGATATGTCTCGGTGTTGCCGTCGGGCGATGATCCCTCATCGTCGTATCCCCACTGATATCCGAAATTTCGGTTGAGATCCACCCCCCAGGTGCCGTCGAGATTATCGCGCCGGTTTTTACGCCACATCCCGCCCGGCCACTGCGTATCGACATTATACTGGTAACCGTCGGGATTAACCACCGGAACAAACCAGAGTTCGCGCTCATTGACCAGATGCGTTACCAGCGAATCGGTGCCGTAATTCTCCAGCAGGTAACTTATCATATCGATAATAACGAGCGGTGTAATCACCTCGCGGGCATGGATGGCCGCATTGAAAAACACTTCCGGCTCGTCCTCGTCGATTTCCGGATTATCCGATATTTTGAACGCTATTATATCCCGCCCCTCGAGTGTCTTGCCGATACTCATGGTGTCGGTGGTTATATCCGGATAAATGATATGGTAGAAAAACAACTCGGTCATAACCTGACTCAATGTCATATAGCCGCTCCGCTCCTTGTCGGGAAAACGCGACCGGTAGAAGCTCTCGAGATCGTCCCGGGTAATTTCGAATTTAAGACCAAGGTCAGCCAGTTTTTCCACCTCCGTTTTATCCATGATGGCCGTTACCGCCCTGTTTTCGATATGCACGATTTCCGAACCGAGACGGTAAATTTGACTGAGTTCTTCGGGCGTCTCCACATCGATACGAACCTCGATATAGGTCCTATCTGTCCCCCATGCCGCCGTCGAAACCAGCAACATAAACAGTAACGCCGGCAACAATCGCCTGATTGCTCTCATAGCTACCTCCGATGTAAAAAAAACAAGATAATTGTGATATATGGCGGTATCCTCTTCTTTACGCAGGTATGATCATATTGTTTCGACCGACACCGACCTTGATGCGATTAAATCCTGTTCGGGGCAAATCCCGGCCCGAGACAGGTCACCCTGAAAGAAATAACCACCACTGTATAATAGTGATTTAGCCACGCGAGTCACATAGTGTCATTTCTTTTTTGGTTGTAATAATAGTATTGTCATTGATTTATGGGAATTTAGGTAACTATGCCCATATTGGCGTTTGGGGGTGATAATGTCGGAAGCCCGCCTGCCCCCGGAGGGGGCCCGGCGGGATTTCGGGCGACTATAAAATATGAAGGAAGGGTCGAAGATCCGGAATACGCCAAAGAATCGACGATGGAGGGATCGCGATCCATCAAATAACTATATCAGGGGCAGTCCGGCTCGGGACCGCCCTTGTACAGATAGTTGATCAAATAGGTTGCATCGAGAATATTAAGACTGCCGTCACCGTTGACATCAGCCGATCCCGGAGAATCGGGCGCCGGCCCGTCGCGGTAAAGGTAATTTATAATGTAAATTATATCGAGAAGATTTACGATGGTGCTGTTATCGGCGTCACCACAGGTGAATTCCGGGGAAAATGATAAGATCCGTGACAGAACCGTATCGCGTGTTGCATACCCCGAGTAGTTGTTCGATATCGACTCGTAACCGAATGTAAAAAATATCGATCGGTGCGTCCCGGAATAGCTCACCCCGCACTTATGACTCGAATTGATATAGAAGCTGAATTCATATTGAGCGCCTCCCGAGGCAGTAATCGCCTGGGCCAGCGATTCGGCCTGGTCCGATCCGCCGCCCAGCTTGATATCGAGATCATCACCGACCACCCCGCCGGACACGCCCAGCCGTGTCGTGGAAAATGTGCTGGGACCATAATAGGTGCAATGCAGGTAATCCGTTAGAAATGCCGAATCTTCCTGGTGAAGTTCCGAGGCCAGGCCCTGACCGGTCAGGAACAGGTTTCCGCCTCCGTCAAGATAGTCTCTCATGGCTGCAATATCTTCGGCCTGGAGATAATCGGCGGCGCTGTCGCCGGTAAACCAGCAGACAAGATGATATTCGCCGAGGGTCTCATAATCGGGCGCACCCTTGGAGTTTTTATCCCACAGGTGACACGGAATATCCAGGGCGTGCAAATCATCGTAATAGATATTTTCATAATCGGCACCCCGGTCGTCATCGACAACCAATACCGCGGCACGGCCGCTTTCCTGCTCGAATGCATAAACTTCCCCGAATTTACCGTACTCTGTTTCGATCGTCACAAAAAACGAATCATACCGGGCCGCTTCGACTTCGGGCACGATATATTCAATCGGCAGGGAGAGATTATCGACCACGGCCCCGTTTCCCTCCGCATAAGGAACGGTGATCGACGGTGTTATGAAAGATACATCGGGATTATTGCAGGTCATGCTGACTATTACATCCGAAACTCCGACACCGGCATTCTCGAGATAAAAATAAAACCTGGCTCTTTCTCCCGAATCATAAAATCCGTCGCCATTATCGTCGACGAAATATGCCGAATCGATATCGAAAACGGGGTAACTATGCAGGTAAAGGGCATCATATATGGCCCGGCACCCCTCATTGCGATAGAAATTGCCGCGCACTATAGTAACGATGTTGCCGTCTGTCACCGGCGGCGTAATACCTGTAAATGTCGCCCCGGCCGCGGTGTACTCGTCGCTGAAATCGGCCTTACCGGTCACGTTTTTCCCGCTTATCACATCGGCCGCCGCCAGCACTCTCGTTCCCGGACACCAGGCCGCGACAACCAGGCCCGAATCGACCGCGTTGCCGACCAGGTCGAGAACATCGGGATCGGTTATTTCCGATTCATAACTGTCGCTGCAGGGGAGAATCACCAGCGCGTCATAAGTCGATACATCGGTAATATCCGACACCAGATAATCGACATCGATAGTCGCCCCGCCGATCCCGGCGAAATAGGAGCAGGGCTGAATACTGCTCTGGTTGCCGGTAATGGTGAGGTTCCATCCATGGCGCTCGAAATTATCCAGTATATTCGTCGAACCGTCTTCGATACATATATTTGCCCCGTAATGCTGTCCCATCAACAGCAAAATCTCGGCATTTTCGAGCGGATCCACGAAATCACCGTAATTTTCAAAAATCAGCACCCGGGCGGTTGTATTCGCAACCAGATCCAGATCATTGGAGTAGGCGTATTCTATATTGAGCGTCTCGCCGGATAACGGCGGCGTCGCCAGAGATATCCAGCCCTCGGCCGGATCATGGCAGTATTGGCTCAAAGCGAGCGGTTCACCGTCGATAGTTATGCAATAAATTTCATGGATCGGTTTATGCGAAAGATAAAAAAGTTTCCGACTACTGTCGCCGGCAAAACTCTCCGATGTATCGATTAACCCATCCTCGTCAAAGTCGCCCCAGGCTAACTGCTGAAGATTGTAATCCCCGTCGGAACCGTCATGGCCGAATTTCCAGGCGTAACTGTCGCCCAGGGTTCCATCGACATTTTCGAAAACACCCAAATGAGAGTTCCAGCCGCCGCCCGCCAGATCGAGATCACCGTCACCGTCCGCATCCGCCCAGGCCACCGCCGACGGTTCCGGATAGTGAGGACACGACCACGATGGTGTCATCTCCAGCGTCCCGCCGTAATTCTTGAAGACGAAATATCCCTGCCCTATCCCGGCCGCGGCCAGGTCGGGGTAACCGTCGCCGTCTACGTCGCCGAATGCTATCTGCCGCCCGCCGATGATCGAAAATGAATGCCACGATGGAGATGTTTCCAGAACACCATTGTTGTTGTAGTAAACGGCCACGCCCATATTCCGGCCGCCCAGCCCGAGATCGAGGTCGCCATCCAGATCTATATCGACAAAGGCGACATCCACGCCGAAATACCTGTCATCGGTTTCCCAGCCCGGCACGCTGTCGATAACGCCGCCGTTATTGAAATATAACTTCGACGTCAGCATTGTATTGCTGGCATGATTTCCCTCGGCAAAAACCAGATCGAGATCACCGTCGCCGTCCGGATCACCCATGGCGCACGAAAAAGAATTGGCGTCGGGTGTCAGAAGATTAATCTCGGAAAAACCGTCCTCGCCGTTGTTTATGTAGTAACCCTGCGGCAACCTCGTAAAGGACGGTGACTGGCCCAGATTCGAAACCGCCAGATCGGGATAACCGTCATTATTGATATCACCGACGCAGATATTCCCGGTCGGCATGGCATCCTCGGATATCCACCCGGCCGCATCGTCGAGTCGGCCGTCATGATTGAAATAAACCATATTCGGGCTGAAAGTCACATCGATTCCATTACCCAGAACCAGATCGAGCCAGCCGTTTTGGTCTATATCGCTCCATCCGGCCCCGGTCGGATAATGAGCCGGGTAGACGGTAAACGCCTCAACCGGTTCGAATGAAAGATCGACCCTTGCCGATACCGCCGTCGCCGCCAGAATAGCGAATAAAACGATCATTACCTGAATCGATCCCTTACGGATCTGACCTTTGGTTCTGTTCCGAAATTTTAACATTTTCTTTTTCCCTCCGAATACGGCAACCGACTTCAGCCGGTCAGGTTAAACTCCATTTCATTTTACAGGATTGCTTCTAACATTCATCTCTAAAATTCTCAGGGTGAATGTATGTTTGAAAAAATATCTATCGGTAATACCTGAACAAGCAGGCTCATCAGAATCGTTATCGATACAATGGATATCAATATCACCACGGTCGTCCTCCGCCCGACAAATTTCAGGAGCATCGCCAGCGAGGAGATGCAAATCGAGGTGGAGGTCAGCGAAAAAGCCACGGCGCTCCCGGCGTCGATGGCCCCGTGGTGAATAAACGGTTTTAGAAAAAGAACATCGGCCCCGTTGCAGAAATAGATCGGGACGCCGGCCAGAATCACGCCAAGCGTTCCGATTATGCCGCCGTCGAACTCCAGGCTCCTCAACCAGCTCCCGGGATTCACCATTTCCATACCAAAACTGAGAATCCCCGCCAGCGCTATAAAGGGAGCAATTTTCACGATAACCCTGAAAGCCGCATCGAAAACATTTGTCGCCGGGGGCCGACAACTCCCTTTACTGCAACCACCGCAGGCGGTGCTTTCCACCGTGGCATTTTTACTTTTTTGAAAATACTCGACGACATAACCGGTCGCCACAGCGAGAATCATGGAACAGATTATCCTCACAAGGGCATACTCAATCCCCAAAACCGTAACCGACACCATGATTATATATGGATTGAGAAGCGGCGCGGCGATCACAAATGTGATGATCGCCCGGAACGGTATTCTGTTTTCCATAGACCTGATTAACGGTATAGCGCCGCACGAGCAAATCGGCAGCGCCGATGCATACACAAAGGCGGTCAGACAGTTGTGCGGAAGATAACGCCTGAACCGTGAAGAATATTTCTCGATTACCGTCGCCGTAAAAATACCGGCAATTACGACAAGAAAAAGTTCTATAATACTCTCATAAAGTAAAAATCCCCAGCGGGGAAGAGTAGAATAAAGAATGCAGCTTTCCTTTGCCTGCGCCGTTATGCCTGCAAATAACTTGTAACCCAGATCAATGAGCAGTATCGATATCGACGTCAGGATAATGAATTTCGCCGTCAGCGCCGGTTTTGCCGCCGCATCAACCAAAGTCCGTAATTCCGATCTTTTGTCGGGTATTAGACTCATCATAAATCCCTGCCAATCAACAATTCTCATCATTATTTTGTTTATCTGGTTCTGAATCGAAAACATTCTTTCAAATTGATTTTTGGGAAGAGATGAAATATTTAGTATTGCTTTTTTTAATATTTTAGTATTATTGAGGTCTAAATATTGCAAAATCCATAAATATGATGTATTTTATAAAAACCGCCGGAAGGGCTTTTTATTGAGTATCAACACCTTATATGAAAATGCGCAAAACGGAGGCAAGGCCGCCGAGGAAATTCTGTTTAAAGATATATCTGAAAGATTTCTAAGGTTTGCTCACCAAAGAATCTGGGACGAACAGGATGCCCTTGAGATTGTGCAGGAAGCTCTGGCGACAATCGCCAGAGAATATAAGGAGATTGAGTTTAAGACCAGTTTTTCGGCCTGGGCCTACAAAGTGCTCGACTACAGAATACTGAGTTATATTAAGAAAAAGCAACGGCTGGGAAAATCCGAACAGCTTTTCGAAAATTCCCCCGAGACAGGGACAATCAGACCGAATCATGATCTTAAAATAAAGTTGCTTTTTTGCCTTGGCAAAATTAACAGCATTAACCGGCGTCATGCCAGAATATTGAATTTGAGTTATCAGGGCTATATCGCCGATGAAATATGCGAAAGAATGGCCCTGACCAAAAACAACCTTTATATAGTTCTCCACCGGGCCAGGAAAGCGCTTGAAGAATGCCTCAAAAAAGAGGGTCAGTTAAAATGAGCGGTTGCACCGACAAAAAGTTCGAGAAGATGCTGTACGCCTATGAATTGGGGTTGTTGTCGGACGAGGAGCGTGAAGCGGTCGAGATGCATCATCTTGAATGCGATTACTGCTTCGAAAAAGCGAAAAATTTCCAGGAAACCGCCAGGCTGTTGCGAAGTAACAAAGAAATCAAAGAGTCTGTCGGCAGGATGGCAGAAGAACAGCCCGGGGAGACCGGCGATTCATCGGATGATAATGCCAAAATCGTCCGCCGCAGTGTCTGGAAAAAATTTATTCCGGTGACCGCCGCCGCCGCGGTTATACTCTTTTTATTTGTTTTTAGATTCTGGACTCTCGAGTTCGATTCCGGCGGAGAGGTCATTGCGGTCGAAAACAGGCTGGCCGTGATGTATTTCGAGAATCTGTCCGATGAAAACGATTCCAAGCGTCTGGGCGAAATCACGACCAATCTGACAATTACCGGTCTCGCCGAATCGGATTATGTGCAGGTGGTGTCGAGCCAGCGATTGTACGACATCTTGAGATATCTCGGCCGCGAGAACGCCAAAAAGCTCGGACGCGATGTTGCCCTCGAAGTGGCCATAGAAGCCAAAGCCAGATGGATGTTAATCGGGGGGATTATCCAGCAGGATTCGGGAATCACCATCACTTCACAGCTTATCGAGGTCGCTTCGGGAAATTATATAGCTTCGCAGAAAGTCATTGGCGGGGCGGACGAAGATATTTTCTCAGTGGTCGACCGCCTTACGGCCGAAATAATAAAAGACCTGGCCCTGCCGGCCGAAGCCATGTTGGGGCATAGCCGAAGTGTTGCCGAAGTTACCACCAGTTCACCCGAAGCATACCTATATTTTGTCGAAGGTATCGATTATTATTACAAGTATTACTGTTACGAGGCAACGGAGAAATTCAAGAAGGCGGTGGAACTGGATTCGACTTTCGCCATGGCCTACTGTTATCTGGCCCGCACCGATAATCCCGAATATATCGAAAAAGCGGTTCAATACAATAAGAATGCAAGCCAGCTGGACAGGTATTTCATTTTCATATATAACGCCTTTTTAGCGGGGCAGCGTCACGCCGGTTTTAAATTGTTGCACGAACTGATAGAAAGATACCCCGATGAAAAATACGCCTATTATCTGCTTGCCCGCGAAGAATGGTACAGCGACCGGCTTGACTCGGCCATCTATTACTTTAACGCCGCTCTCGAGATCGACCCCATGTTCAAAAACGCCTATGCCGACCTGGCTCGTGTTTATAACCAGTTTGTCGATCTGGAAAACGCCCTCCGCGTCATCAACAAGTACATTGAACTGGCCCCCGATGAAGCATACCCTTTTGAGGTAAGAGCCGAAATTTACGCTTCCAATGGAATGCTGACAAAGGCAATCAATTCATATAAAAAGGCGGTGGAAATCAAACCGGACTTTTACAGCGCATGGCAGAAATTGGGGTATATGTATATTTTCGACGGAAATTACGATTCCGCCGAAAAGTGTTTCAGGCAAAATATCTCTTCGCCCGATAAAAATTACAGCATAACAGCCAGATACTGTCTGGCCCTTATACCGATATATCAGGGCAAATTCGGCGACGCCGTCAAAATCCTCGACCAGTCCCTGGAACTTAACCGCCACGACCCGGTCAGGGGGGTCGAAGGCGAAATTCGCGCGATAAAGGCTCTTGTTTACGATTTTATGGATCAACCCGCAAAGGCACTCGAAGAAATTCGCACCGGGATAGCTTCGCTGCATGCTGATTTTCCGAACAGGAAGCTGGCTTACCTCGAAACCGAGGTGAGACTGCTGGCCCGTAATGGCAAATTCGATGAGGCCAGGGAACTGGCCGAAAACATAAAACAAGATTTGTCCCAGGATGATTTTGGAATGCATCAGTACTATTACGGTATGGCCGCCATTGCTTATTATAAGAATAATTGGGAAACCACGATTGAATACATCAACAAGATATTCAATCTCGACGGTCAGTGCCAGTGCACCCATGTCCATTATTTACTGGGCATGGCATATATGAAATCAGGACGTGTCGCCGACGCTGTCGGGGTTTTCGAAAATCAGCTTCAAGTTTACAGCATCCGGGGTTTGATCTGGGGCGGATGGTATGTCGAAATGCACTACCGCCTCGGCCTGGCCTATGAGCAGTCGAACTGGAACGAAAAAGCCGCCGAACAATACAGGATACTCCTCGATATCTGGAATGAGGCTGATTACCGCACCGATATTATTGCCGATGCCCGCAAGAGACTGAAAAATCTCGAAAGCACGCCGTAGCCGGTAATAAATTCTTCGTTAATTAATATTATATTAAAAAGAAGCCGCCCCATTAGGGGCGGCTTCTTTTTTATGCTTATGTGTTTCCGGTTTCGGTTACGGAATACACAAATCACAGCTTGCATCAGGACATATCGGTGCCGGACCACTCTTATACAGGTAATTGATAATGTAGGTCACGTCAAG
>Ga0272443_10000704_pt1 | contig 57372 bp, 58 predicted proteins | sample SSMAcet12_FD_193581 | JGI IMG/M metagenome (GOLD analysis project Ga0272443, IMG submission 193581) | Marine sediment archaeal communities from Little Sippewissett salt marsh, Falmouth, MA, United States - SSM-Acet-12 | ecosystem: Environmental > Aquatic > Marine > Wetlands > Sediment ... | reverse complement strand
CCAATGCTCGTCGCTTAATTCAATAAATTTTGGCATTTCTGTCTCTTTGTTTTGTTTTGCGAATCAACCAAAACAATAGAATCACATATGCCAACCATTGTGAATCCCGAATTGTGGGATAGGTTCATATAAAGAGGTAGGCCATAGTCAGGATAGTTGCTTGCATACAGTGCGTATAAACCCGTCAGACCACCCTGGCAATGCGCACATCAAAGCACCTCCCCGGCCGACCCATAGGCGGTGGCGAGCGCGCTCAACACGCGGGCGCGCCTGTAAGAGACTCGTGCCCGCCCCCGCTTGCGCCCGTCCGCGCGGCGGCGTACACAATCGCCTTATGACGACGAGCACGGCCTTGGAGGACATTGGCACCACGGACCTGGTGGGGGGCCTCACGGGGGATGCGGATATTTTTGGCCTGTTCCTCCAGGCAGGGTGGGTGGTGAAAATCGTTATGGTGGGGCTGCTTCTGGCCTCCGCGTGGTCCTGGGCTGTCATCTGGCAGAAGTGGTCCATGCTCTCGCATCTGGCCCGGACCGCCACGCGCTTTGAGGACGCGTTCTGGAGCGGGGAGCCTCTGGACCGCCTGTACGACCGGGTGAAGAACGCCCGTGGCGATCCCCTGGTGCGGACCTTTGTGGCGGGCATGGCGGAGTGGCACGCGGGGGTGGAGAGCGGCCTTCCCGCGCGCGAGTCGCTCCGTGCGGGCCTGAAGCAGCGGATTGAGCGGGCTATGAGCGTGACCATCAGCCGGGAGATGCACACGCTGGAGCGGGGGATGACCTTCCTGGCGTCCGTGGGCTCCACCGCGCCCTTTGTGGGCCTTTTCGGGACGGTGTGGGGCATTGTAGGCTCGTTCACGTCCATAGCAAAGACCAACAACACCTCCCTGGCCGTCGTGGCCCCCGGCATCGCCGAGGCCCTACTGGCCACGGGCATAGGCCTGGTGGCCGCCATCCCCGCCGTCATCGCGTACAACGTGTTCTCCAGCGCCATGGACCGCTACGCGGACCGGCTGGAGGGCTTCGCGCAGGAGTTCTTGGCTATTCTGTCCCGCCACATGGACGCCGGGCCCAGCGGTGTGCGAGCTGGGCAGAACAAGGACGCGGCGTGAGATGGCCATAGGCGTAGGGCACGACAAGGGCGGGACGCGGCGCGGGCGGCGGCGGAGCCCCATGTCGGAGATCAACGTAACGCCCCTGGTGGACGTGATGCTGGTCCTGCTCATCGTGTTCATGGTGACGGCCCCCCTTTTGACCACCGGCGTGCCTGTGGACCTCCCGGCGTCCAGCGCGGGAGCCATCGCCGTGGAGGACAAGGGCCCCGTGGAGATCACCCTGAAGCGCGACGGCGCGATCTTTGTGGGGGACATGGCCGTTCCGCGCGCGGACCTGGTGCCCAAGCTCCAGGCGATTTTGAGCACCGCGCCGGACCGACGGATATACCTCCGCGCGGACGCGGGCTTGTCTTATGGGGAGGTCATGGCCCTCATGGGCGCTCTGAACGACGCCGGCTTTGCCAAGCTCGCCCTCGTCTCTGCCCCCGCCGCCGGAGGCTGAGTCCGGAGGTCTGGGCCATGGCGGGAGCCGCCCCGGTGGTCTATACCTAAAGCAGATTACGGGGGGCAAGCGCGCATGGATGACACGGACGACGCACGCTGCGGCTTTGTGGCCGTCTTGGGGGCCCCGAACGCGGGCAAGTCCACCCTGGTCAACCGTCTGGTGGGGGAGAAGGTTGCCATCACCTCCCCCAAGCCTGGCACAACGCGCTCCCGCCTTATGGGCATCGCCCTTATTGGCCCGGCGCAGGTGTGCCTTATGGACACGCCGGGGCTGCAGGAGGGGGGCAGGACCCGCCTGGCCAAGGCCATGGTCGCCGCGGCGTGGGAGGCGGCGGGGAGCGCGGATGCGGCCCTGCACATCGTGGACGCGGCAGGCCGGGACGCGGCGGAGCGCGCACAGACCTTGAAGGACAAGATTGTGGAGGGGGCCCGGGGACCCGTCTTCTTGGCCTTGAACAAGGTGGACCGTGTGCGCAAGGCCGCCCTCCTGCCTCTTGCGGCGTCTTTGGCGGGGGGCTACGCCGGGGTGTTCATGGTCAGCGCAAAAACCGGGGACGGCGTGGCGGACCTTGGCCCTGCTCTTGCCGCTGCCGTGCCGGCGGGGCCGTGGCTGTTCGCGGCGGACGAGGTGACGGACGCACCCGCGCGCCTGGCCGCTGCTGAGGCCGTGCGGGAGCAGATTCTCCGCCGTTTCCACGCCGAAGTGCCCCACGACGCGATGGTGGAGGTGGAGGGGTGGGAGGCGTTCCGGGACGGGAGCCTGAAGGTTTCTGCGCTCATCAGCGTCCGGCGCGCGTCGCAGCGGGCGATTCTGCTGGGCAAGGGCGGGGCGGCCCTGGGCGCGGTGGGCACCGCCGCCCGTGCGGAGATTGCAAGCGTGTTGGGCCGCCCGGTGCACCTGAAGCTGTTTGTCAAAGTCGCCCCCGACTGGCCCGAGCGGGCCGAGGCACTGCGGGCTATAGGACTGGCATGACGCTGTTTTCCCTCATCACCATCACGCGGGACAACCTGGCGGGTCTGCGCGATACCTGGACCTCTGTGGAGGCGCAGGACTGCGACGACTATGAGTGGGTGGTCGTGGACGGGGCCAGCACGGATGGGACGGCGCAGTGGTTGGCAGGGCACCCGCTTGCGGACTGGCGCAGCGTGCCTGATGCGGGGATATACGACGCCATGAACAGGGGGATAGAGCGGGCGAGAGGTGCCTGGCTGTTGTTCCTGAACGCTGGGGATGCCCTGGCGGGGCCAGGCGTGTTGCGCGGCCTGGAGGCGTTCATCGTGGCGCAGCCGGGGGCGGATTTTGTGTACGGCGACGCGCTTGAGGAAGGCGGGTTCTATAAGCCCGCCAAGCCCGCCGCCGCCATCGCGCGGGGGATGCCCACGCACCACCAGGCCATGCTCTACCGCCGCGCGGCCCTGGGCACGCTGCGGTACGATACGCGGTGGCGCCTCGCGGCGGACTATGCCCTGACCGCGCGCTTCCTGCGCGGCGGGGCGCAGGCGGCCTACTGGCCCCACGCTGTGTGCGTCTTCGCCCCTGGCGGCGTCTCGCAGCAGCAAGCGGCCCGCGCACGGGCAGAGGAGTGGGCCATCCGCCGGGCGCTGGGCATCGCCGGGCCCCTGGGATGCGCGATCATATGGCTCTGCCAGGCGCTGGCCCTGGCCGTGCGCCGCTGGGCCCCCTGGGCCTACCGCTGGGCGCGAGCGTTACGATAGCCCCTGAGGCAGCCCAAAACGCACGTCCTCCCGCGCGACGGCGACCTCCTCCACCGTCACGGCGCGGCGGGCGCGGGCGGCGGCCAACACGTCGCGCACCAGGGTCTCCGGCGCGCTGGCCCCCGCCGTGAGGCCAAGCGTGCGGACGTTCGTCAGCGCGGCCCAGTCTATGTCCCCCGCGTCGGCGATGAGGGCGACCTGGGGGCACCCGGCGGCGTGCGCGACCTCCACCAGGCGGCCCGCGTTGGAGGAGTTCGCCGCGCCTATCACAAGCAGGGCGTCGCACCGGGGGGCGATGGCCTTCACCGCAGCTTGTCGGTTTGTGGTGGCATAGCAGATGTCGTCGCGGCGGGGGGCGGCGATGTCCGGGAAGCGCTCTTTCAGGGCCTGCACAATTTCCGCCGTGTCGTCCACGGACAGGGTTGTCTGCGTGCAATAGGCCAGGGGGCCCATATCGCCGGGCAGCGCGGCCACCTCCGCCACAGACTGCACCAGGCGGACCGCGCCTTTGGGGAGCTGCCCCATGGTACCCACGACCTCTGGGTGCCCGGCGTGGCCGATGAGGATGACCGTGCGCTCCGCCGCATGTGCGCGCTGTACCTGCCGATGCACCTTGGACACCAGGGGGCATGTGGCGTCTATGTACGCCAGGCCCCGCGCGCGGGCCGCAGCGGGCACGGACTTTGCCACCCCGTGGGCGGAGAACACCACGGGCCGCCCGTCCGGCACGGCGCTCAGCTCGTCCACGAACACCGCGCCCATGGCGGCGAGGCGCCCCACGACGTGGGCATTGTGCACAATCTCGTGCCGGACGTAGACCGGCGCGCCGTGAAGGACCAGCGCGCGCTCCACGATCTGCACGGCCCGATCTACCCCGGCGCAAAAGCCCCGCGGCGCGGCCAAGAGGAGGGTGAGGGGGGTCTCGTCTGCGTCCATTTTTTGGCCCTCCAGTGAAGCGGCACACCCTTCCAAAAAAGACTCTAGGCTGCCGCTGCGATGATGCCCCCGCCCAGGACCCGTGTTCCTGCGTAGCACACCGCCGCCTGGCCCGGCGCTATGCCGTACTGCGGCGCGTGAAGCGTGAGGCGGGCTGTGCCCCCCGGCCCTGGATCCAGCACCGCCTCCACCGGCACCATGGCCGAGCGAAACTGGAGCTGTACCGGCCCGGCCGCCCCCGGCTCGTGCCAGGTGCAGTCTTGTATGGCAATCACCGTGCGGGCGAGCGCGGCCTTTGGTCCCACGACCACCGCGTTCCGCGCCGGGTCTATGCGCACAACATAAAGCGCGCCTCCGTCGACCTTGTTCCCTCCGCCTATGCCCAGGCCCCGCCGCTGCCCGATGGTGTAGTGGATGATGCCTCGGTGTTGGCCCAGGATGCGGCCAGACTCGTCCACAATGTCCCCAGGCTTTGCCCCAGCGCGGGGGGCCACGACCTCTGTGTAGTCTCCACTGGGCACAAAGCAGATGTCTTGACTCTCTGCCTTCTTGGCTGTGAGGAGGCCAAACTGCGCCGCCTCCGCCCGCGTGCGCGCCTTGGTCCACCCGCCCAGGGGGAAGCGCGCCTTGGCCAGGGCCGCCGGCGGCACGGCGAACAGGAAATAGCTCTGGTCCTTGGTGGGGTCCGCACCCCGGTGCAGCTGTGGTGTTCCTGTGGGGCCCGCACGTGTCTGGACGTAATGCCCAGTGGCTAGGCAGTCCGCGCCCAGGCCAAGCGCGGCGTCCAGCATGTCCCCGAACTTCACGACTGCGTTGCAGGTCGCGCAGGGAATGGGCGTCATGCCCGCAGCGTAGGCGCCCACGAAGCTGTCTATAACCTTGCGCGCGAAGGCTTGGCGCACGTCCAGAACGTGATGGTCAAAGCCGTATTCCGCTGCTATGGCCGCCGCATCCGCGATGTCCGATCCGGTGCAGCAGCTTTTGCCGCTGTCTTGGTCCGTCTTGTCGTACAGCTTTAGCGTTAAGCCCACGAGGTCATACCCCTCCCGCGCCAAGAGGGCCGCAGTGGTGGAGCTGTCCACGCCACCGGACATGGCGACCGCAACACGGGTTTTGGCTGGGGGCTTGTCTATGCCAAGGGAGTTCATGGAAGCCATATAGGTCAAGGGCCCGCGTGCGTCTATAAGGGGTGACATGGACGCCCCGCATGTGACCGAAGTGCCCGCGCCGGACCTGCCCCGAGTTTTTGCGGCCATGAACGCGGCCGCTGCGCGGCATATCCTGTGGCTGGACAGCGCAGACGCGGCGCATCCCTATGGCCGGTATAGCTTTTTGTGCTGTGACCCGGATGCTGTGATAGGTGCCTTTGCGGACATCCGCGCCGCTCTGGGCCCGCTATGCCCTGCAGTGCCTGGCCTTCCGCCGTTCCAGGGTGGCGCTGCTGGGCTGATCTTTTATGACGGAAGGGCTTTTATGGGCCTGTACACACAGGTCTTGGCTGTGGACCACGCGGCGGACAGGGCCTGGCTTATCACCCACGGGGATATAGAACGAAACGGCTCGTTTATAAGAATGTTTATAGAACGAAACGTTTCGTTCTATAAAGAACCACAGCCTTTGCGCCTGGCGCCGACACTGACTCCCGCAGAATACGAGGCCCGCGTGGCGAGGGTGATAGAGCACATCCGTGAGGGGGATATCTTCCAGGCCAACCTCTCGCAGAGATTTACGGGGCCGTATCGGGGACCACCGTATGCGCACTATTTGGCCCTGCGGGCGCGCAATCCGGCCCCCATGGGGGGGTATTTTGACGCAGGCGGGGGCCAGGTGGTGGCCAGCGCCTCGCCCGAGCGGTTCCTGCGCGTGCGGGCCAAGGGCCGGGTGGAGACCTGCCCCATTAAGGGGACACTGCCGCGCGGGCAAAACGCAATGACCTTGATCAACAGCGCCAAGGATCGCGCGGAGAACGTGATGATTGTGGACCTGATGCGCAACGACCTGTCTCGGGTGTGCGCGGACGTGAGCGTGGAGGTCGCAAAGCTGTGTGAGTTGCAGACCTTTGCGAAGGTCCATCACCTGGTGTCCACGGTCACGGGCGTGCTGGCACCGGGGCGGGATGCGCTGGACCTCCTGGAGGCGTGCTGGCCGGGGGGAAGCGTCACGGGCGCACCGAAGGCGCGGGCGATGGAGATAATAGAAGCTCTGGAGGACGCGCCGCGCCGCGCGTACTGCGGGTCCCTGGCGTATATCGGCTTTGACGGGCGGGCCGATAGCAACATCCTCATACGGACTCTCACCTTTGAGGGGGGGCAGGCCACCCTCCGCACAGGCGGGGGAATCACCCTCGCCTCTGACACGGCTGCGGAGTACGCCGAGACCCTGGCCAAGGCCGATGGGATGACGGGGTAAGGCGCGCCTTGCCGACCACGGCCACGCGACGCTATACAGGCCGGGCCTTGTCCCCCGTCTTTGTGTCCGAACTGCGGCTTAGTGACTTCCGCTCCCACGCGGACCTGCGCTTAGGGGGCCTGCCCTGTGGGCCCGTGGTCATCACAGGGCCAAACGGGGCGGGCAAGACTAACCTCCTGGAGGCCATATCCCTCCTGGCCCCCGGTCCCGGCCTGCGCCGCGCCCGCACAGAAGACATCACCCGCTGGGGGGCCGCCGCGCCCTGGGCTGTCTGGGGGCGTGTGGAGCCCGGCGGGCGGGGTATGGGCACCGGGCTAGATACTGGCACGGGGCGGCGGCGGCGCTCAGGGGAGGGGTCCCTGGCCTGCCTTTGGCTCACCCCCGCGATGGACCGGGTGCTCTCCGGACCTCCGGCGGGCCGACGGGCCTTCCTGGATCGCCTTGTCCTGGCACTCAACCCCGGCCACGGGGCTTTGGTCACGCGCTACGCGGGTGCCATGGCGGAGCGGGGGCGCGTCCTGCGCCAGCCGTCCACACGCGCCCGCGCGTCCTGGCTTTCCGGGCTGGAGGCTCAGATGGCGGCCTCCGGCGTCGCCATAGCGGCGGCGCGGGCCGAGGCCGCGGCTCACCTGTCCGCCGCCGCGCTGGAGGGGGATTTCCCTCTGCCGAACTTGGCTTGGGAAGACCAGACCCTGCCTGAGGGCCACGCCGCGCTGGAGGCCGAAGACGCCCTGGCACGCGCGCTCCACGCCGCCCGTGCATTGGACGCTGCCACCGGCCGCTGCACCGTAGGACCCCACCGGGGGGACCTTCTTGTCACAGGCCGCCAGAGCGGCACACCCGCCGCACACAGCTCTACGGGGGAGCAAAAGGCCCTATTGCTCTCTATCGTTTTGGCTCAGGCTGCCCGCGTGGCCGCCGAGAGCGGGGGCCCGCCGGTTCTCCTCTTGGACGAGGTCGCCGCGCACCTGGACCCACAGCGCCGCGCGGCCCTGTTTTCCCTCCTCGCGGACCTTGGTGGGCAGGTCTGGCTCACCGGGACAGAAGGCGCTCTGTTCGCTCCCCTGGCGGACTGTGCGGAAAAGCTAGACTTGTTCGGCGGGACTTTGACTAAAATTTTATAGAAGTACTATCATATAAAACACCATGTAATCTTAATTATAGATTCACCTGACACCCGTATCCTGGGCCCAAGAACAGGAAAAAGGGGGGCCGGGACATGGGTATCACACAAGCATTCAGAAAAGCTGGGGGCCTGAAGCGCGCGGCGCGCGCGGCACACAAAAAACTGGAGGCCTTATTCGCCCGTTCCGCCGGGCATGCCCCCCCCTCGCGCGGCGGCTTCCTGGGCGAGGCCATCTTGGGCACTCTGGCCACCCCCTTCTTTGGCGCGGTGATGGGCCCCGGCGTGTGGAGCGCCGTGCAGACCGGTATGGACGCTCTCCAATGTCTGGACGAGGAGGAGGCCTTCCGCACCGGCGGCCTGCGGCCCGTCCCCGCACGTGCTGTCAGCCGGGCCCGGGCCCTTGTGGCAGAGTATGAGCGCCGCCTTGCGCGCCTGTCTGGCCCGGTAGCAGAGGCCCCACACCCCTGTGCGTGGTAGCCCCTTGCCCCGCACGCTCCGCCGCGCTTTATATACTGCCCTATGCCCCGCCACACTGAGACGCGCGTTCTGCCATACACGCCGGATGAGGTCTTTGCCCTTGTAGCGGATGTGGAGCGCTACCCAGAGTTCCTGCCTTGGTGCCTAGCCGCGCGCGTGACGCGGCGGGAGGAGGGCACGCTCTGGGCGGACATGACCGTGGGCTATCGCCTGATACGGGAGCGCTTTTCCTCTAAGGTCGCGCTAGAGCCGCCGCACGCGGTGCGGGTGGAGTACCTCGGAGGTCCGCTGCGGCACCTGTCCAACCGCTGGGCCTTCGCCCCAGCGCCGGGGGGCGGGTGCACCGTGGAGTTCTGCATAGACTTTGCCTTCGCCAACCCCCTGCTTCAGCGCCTGGCGGGGGCGTTTTTTGCACAGGCCTTCACCCGCATGGTCCGGGCCTTTGAGGCCCGCGCCCGCGCCCTGTATGGCCCTCGCGCGGCATAAAGCTGAGATTGACCCGCTTCGCGCGCGCAATGACGGAGGCAAAAAAAGTCCGGGAGGCTTTGTAAGGCGCTCCCGGACAAACAGCGGTAATAGAGGGTGTGTATCTTCACTCTATCCCGATTCCGGACCTATTGCAAGTGGAAAATGGGGCTTGGCGAAAATTTTTTTCAAAAGCGGACCTTTTCCAAATTTGCTCTACGGCGAAGGGCCCACTGGCTGCGGCGGCTGGGCGGGGGTATAAAGGCCTCTATGTCCTTGCCAGAGCCTGACTTTGACGCCTTCGCCCGCGCGTACGACGCGGGGGCGGGGGCGCTCGCGTGGCGCTGGGCCCCGGCGGACCTAGTGACGCCCGTGGCGGCGTACCTAAAGCTATGCAGCGGGGCGGAGCGGCCCAACAGCTTCCTGTTCGAGTCCGTGGAGGGCGGGGCGCACCTGGGCCGCTACTGCCTCATCGGTTTGGAGCCGGACCTGGTATGGGAGGCCCCGGCCCAGGGCGCGGCGGAGGGCTTGCGTGCCCTCATCGCGGCCAGCCGCATAGGCGGCTTGCCCCCCGGCCTTCCCCCAGCGGCGGCGGGGGGCCTTTTCGGGATGCTGGGCTACGGCGTTGCCCGGTGGGCGGAGCCACGCGTGAAGGAGACAAACCCAGACCCCCTGGCCCTGCCTACGGCGCGCCTCATCCGCCCAGGCCTCCTGGCTGTTTTTGACACCGTTATGCAGCGCATCTGCCTTTCGGCCCCTGCCTACCCCGCCCCTGGTATGGCGGCGCGGGCGGCGTGGGACGCCGCGCACGGGCGCCTCACGGACGCCGCCGCACGCCTGGCTGGGGCCATACCGCCCATGAACCACGCAAGCGCGCTCACAGCGCCCCTCCCGGTGGCGTGCGCCTTCGGGCAGTCCGAGTACGAGGCCGCCGTGTGCACGGCCAAGGCCCACATCTTCGCCGGGGACATCTTCCAGGTTGTTCCCTCGCGGCGGTTTTCGGTGCCCTTTGACCTGCCTCCCTTCGCGCTCTACCGTGCCCTGCGAGCCCTGAATCCCTCGCCCTTTTTGTTTCACATGGCCATGGATGGCTGGGCGCTGGTGGGCTCCAGTCCAGAGGTCCTCGTGCGCCTCCAGGATGGCGTGGTGACCATCCGTCCGCTCGCGGGCACCCGGCCCCGTGGCGCGGACGCGCCGGCAGACGCGGTGCTGGAGGCGGACCTCCTGGCCGACGCGAAGGAGCGGGCGGAGCACCTTATGCTTCTGGACTTGGGCCGCAACGACGTGGGCCGCGTGGCGAAGGTTGGCTCTGTGGAGGTCCCTGCGCGGTTCGTGGTGGAGCGCTACTCCCACGTGATGCACATCTCCTCCACTGTCACGGGCCGCCTGCGCACGGGGTGCGACGCGGTGGACGCCTTGCTCGCAGGCTTTCCTGCGGGTACGGTCTCTGGCGCGCCCAAGGTCCGGGCCATGGAGATCATCGATGACCTAGAGCCCGTGGCGCGGTCCTTCTACGGCGGCGCGGTGGGGTACTTCGGCGCGAACGGAGGCATGGACACCTGCATCGCCCTGCGCACCGGGCTGGTTAAAGACGGCGCGCTGTACATCCAGGCCGGGGCGGGCATCGTCGCCGCGTCCGACCCCGCTACCGAGTACGCGGAGACGGAGCACAAGGCCCGGGCCCTGGTTGCAGCGGCTGAGGCAGCGGTGAGTCGGCCCTGAGTCTGGCTAGGCCTTCTCGGGTTCTGCGCCGCCGGTCTGCAGCCCATCCTCTGGGGTGCGGCTGCCCCCGTCGTCGGCCTTGCTCTCGGCTGCACCCTTGGCGCGGGCCTTGGCCTTCGTTGCGGTCTTGGTGGCCTGGTCTGCCTTGGGCTCTTGCTCTTCTTTGTCCTTCAGCGCGGCTCCCAGGATGTCGCCCAGGGACGCGCCGGACTCCGTGGAGCCGAAGGCGGCCATGGCGGCTTTGTCCTCGTCCACCTCGCGGGCCTTGATGGACAGGTTTACCTCGCCGTCCTTTTTTATGGACAGGACCTTGGCGTCCACCTTTTCCCCCACGGCGAAGCGGTTTGGGCGCTGCTCAGACCGCTCGCGGGAGAGGTCTGCACGCTTGATGAAGCCCCTTGCGCCCCCGTCCCCGATGGTGATAGCAATTCCTCCGTCCGTCACCTCTGCCACAGTGCATGTCACCACTGCGCCCTTCTTTGGCGCATCGGAGGTCGATGACAGCGCTGCGCTTGCCGGAGCCTTGGTCAACTGTTTGATACCCAGGGCCACGCGCTCGGCCTCTGTGTCCACGCCCAGGACCTTGACCTGCACCACCTGGCCTTTTTCGTAGTCTTGCAGGGCTTCCTCCCCGGATTTGTCCCAGGCAAGGTCCGAGAGGTGGACCATGCCGTCTATGTCTCCCGCAAGGCCGACGAACAGGCCGAACTCGGTGATGTTTTGCACAGGGCCCTCCAGCGTGTCCCCCACCTTGTGCGCCGCCGCGAAGGTGGCCCACGGGTTGTCCTGACATTGCTTGAGGCCCAGGGAGATGCGGCGCTTGTCCATGTCCACCTCCAGGACCATGACCTCCACCTCTTGGCTTTCGGCCACGACCTTGCCCGCGTCCACGTTCTTTTTGGTCCAGGACATTTCCGAGACGTGCACCAGGCCCTCCACCCCTGGCTCCAGCTCCACAAAGGCCCCGTATTCCGTGACATTGGTGACGCGGCCTGGCAGGCGCGTGCCGGAGGGGTACTTTACGGGCACGGCGTCCCACGGGTCGGCCTCCAGCTGCTTTGTGCCCAGGGAGATGCGCCCGTTTGAGGCGTTATAACGGATGACCTGGACCTCCAGGGTTTGCCCCACAGAGAGTACGTCTGAGGGGTGGCCCACGCGGCCCCAGGACATGTCCGTTACGTGCAGAAGGCCGTCCACGCCCCCCAGGTCCACAAACGCGCCGTAGTCTGTGAGGTTCTTGACCACGCCCTTGATGATCTGCCCCTCGGCAATCTGATCCAGGATTTCCGCACGCGTTTCTCCCTGTGTTTCCTCCAGGACTGTCCGGCGGGAGACCACGATGTTCCCCCAGCTGCGGTCCATCTTCAGGATGTGGAAGGGCTGAGGCGTGTGCATGATGGGGGTGACGTCCCGTACGGGGCGGATGTCCACCTGAGAGCCGGGCAGGAAGGCCACCGCGCCGCCCAGGTCTACCATGAAACCACCCTTGATTTTGTTGAAGATCTGGCCCGTCACTTGTTCTCGGCCCGCGCATGCCTTTTCCAGGACCTGCCAGGCCTCCTCCCGCCGAGCCTTCTCGCGCGAGAGCACGGCTTCTCCGTTTTTGTCTTCCATGCGCTCCACAAAGACGTCCACAACATCTCCGGGGCGAATGTCGGTCTCTTCATCGCCCTTGGCAAAGTCTGCCACGGGCACGCGTCCCTCGGCCTTTAGGCCCACGTCGATAAGCGCAAACTCCTTGTCCACGGCTACCACGGTGCCAGAGACCACGGCACCCTCAAAGGTGGGGGGGGCGTCCTCAAAGCTCTGGTTGAGCATGGCGGCGAAAGCGGGGGAGTCTTGCGAGTCTGGGAGGCGGGCGGCGACAGAGGCCATGATGGTATGGTCCTTGGGTTCGTGGCCCCCTTGGTTCCCGGTGGGCGCGGGTCCGGGCGCGCGAGACCGCCCCGCGCTGACACTAAGGGGGCCTTGTAGCCCGTGCGGCACCGAAAAGCAAAGGGTTTTTCGCGGGGCTAAATGCTGCACGCCCGGCGGACTATGGTGCCGCGGACGATAGCCAGGGCACGCTCCAGCAGCTCCCCTGGGCCCAGGTGCGAAGAGTCGACGATGAAAGCGTCTGGGGCCGGGTGTAGCGGAGCCACAGCCCGGCCTGCGTCTCGCGCGTCCCGCTCCTGCATGGCTGCCAGGACTTCGTGCTTCGGTACAGCGTGTCCAGACAGGCGCAGCTCCTGCGCGCGGCGGCGGGCGCGTTCGGCCAGGTTGGCGTTCACATAGAGCTTTACGTCCGCCTCCGGGCAAATGACCGTGCCGATGTCGCGCCCGTCCAGGATGGCCCCGCCTGCGCGACGTCCGTCGGGCAGGGGCGGCGGGCGCGCTGCGAAGGCTCTTTGGAAGTCCACCAGGGCTGCGCGGACTTGGGCATAGGCCGCGACTTTTGAGGCTGCGGTGCCGACTGCGTCGCTGCGCAGGGCGAGGTCAGACAGCCGCGCGGCGGTGGCCAGGGTCGCCAGGCCCCTAGCCGCAACGGCTGCGGCGTCTGGGTCGCTGGGGTCCTGCCCCCGGTCCAGGACCATCTTGCCCACGGCGCGGTAGAGAAGGCCCGTGTCCAGCACGGCGTAGCCCAAGCGCGCGCCCAGGCGGCGGGCCAGGGTCCCCTTCCCGCTGGCAGAGGGGCCGTCTATGGCGATGGTGAGGCTTGGCGAGGCGTCGCCCGGAGCGTGGGACATCATGAGGCCCCCCATATTGTCCTGCCCGCGGAAGAGTGGACACCGTGTTGCGATAGATGCGCTTAGGGCCATGCTTTTCACACTCTCAAAAATTTGTTAAAGTTTTCCCCTCTTTTCACGTTACCGCCTAAAGGCTAGGGCCGTCAAATTTTTACGTTGCATGCTTATTGCGGCAAGACTGCTCATCATTTTGGTAAAGTGATAAGTTCCCAGCCCTGCCTGCACGCACCAGCGGAGGTTTGGAGGGGGCTTTACCCCAGAACGTACCGCCCTGGCGCGGCTTCTATGCCCTTGGCGGGCTTGCGGGCGGGGATCATACCGCCCGAGCGCTGGGAGAGCCAGGCGTCCCAGTGCGGCCACCAGGATCCGGCGTTCTCGCTTGCCCCTTCGTCCCAGGCCTCTGGCGTGGGGGGGTTCTTGCTGTTGATCCAATAGGCATACTTGCCGCGCGCAGGGGGGTTGACGATCCCGGCGATGTGTCCGGAGCCAGCGAGGGTGAAGGTGACAGGCCCGCCCAGGAGCTGTGTGCCGGCGTAGGTGCCGACCCAGGGGGCGATGTGGTCCTCGCGCGTGGATATGAAGTACGCCGGGGTTTTGACCTTCCCCAGGTCAATGGGCACGCCCGCGACCTTCAGCTTGCCCGGCGTGGCCAGATTGTTCTCCAGGTACATGCCGCGCAGGTAGAAGCTGTGCATCTTGGCGGGCATGTTTGTGGAGTCGTCGTTCCAGTAGAGCAGGTCAAAGGGGAAGGGGTCTTTGCCCATGAGGTAGTTGTTTACGACAAAGGACCAGATGAGGTCGTTTGATCGCAGCAAAGAGAATGTTTTTTGCAGATTCCGCGCATCCAGGAAACCCTTCTCGGCCATTTCGGCCTCCAGGGCCGCGATTTGGGGCTCTTCCGTGAACAGCTTCAGGTCCCCTGCCTCTGCGAAGTCCAAAAGCGTTGTGAAAAATGTGGCGCTGGACACCTTGTCCGCCCCGCCCTTTGCGGCGAGGTAGGCAAGGGTGATGCCCAGGAGAGTCCCCCCGATGCAGTAGCCCACGGTGTGTGCGGTCTCTTGCCCGGTGATTTTCAGCACCTCGTCCAGAGCGGTGAGGATGCCCGTTTGCATATAGTCCTCAAAGCCGATGTCGGCCATGGAGGCGTCGGGGTTGGCCCAGGAGATCATGAAAACGGTGTAGCCCTGGCTCACGAGCCACTTCACCAGAGAGTTATCCTCACGCATGTCCAGGATGTAGAACTTGTTGATCCACGGCGGGACGAAGAGGATGGGCGTCGCGTGGACTTCCTTGGTTTCCGGCGCGTACTGGACCAGTTGCATCATCGCGTTTTCAAACACCACCCGGCCTGGCGTGATGGCCAGGTTGTCCCCCGGCTTGAACGCCTTGTAGTCCGTGAGGGAGATTTTCAACTCCCCGTCCCCCCGCTCCAGGTCTTGGATAAGGTTCTCCATCCCTCGCACAAGACTCTCTCCCCCTGTCCGGGCGGCCTCCTTTAGGACTTCAGGGTTTGTGAGGGCGAAGTTGCTGGGTGAAAGCGCGCTTGCGAACAGGTCCGCGTGGAAGTGCAACTTGTGCCGGTCAGCCGGGGTTAGGTCCTTGGCCTCGGCTATGCCCTTTTGCATCCACTGCGCGGTCAGGAGATAAGACTGCTTTATAAAGTCAAAAACGGCGTTCTCTTGCCACTCTGGCGCGCGGAAGCGGCGGTCGCCCTTTTTGGGGGTGATGACGGGATGTGTGTTCTCCCCCAAGGCGCGCAAGACAGAGGCCTGCCACAGGTCCGTCCAGTCCCGCCAGAAGTCCATCTGCAGCGCCATGGCCCGCGCTGGGTCCCGCAGCAGGCTAAGCGCGTAGTCTGTCAGGGCCCCCCGTATGTTGAAGGGGTCCAGGGGCTGGTCCCCTATACTCCCGTACTTTTCCAGGAACTTGTTGGCCAAGGGCACAGCGCGCTCAAACACGCCTTGCATAGAGGTCGCAAGGGCGGTCATGTCAGGCTGCTTCATCTCGGGCGGAGCGGGAGGCATAAGGGAACTCCTTTTTTTGTGCCTCGCAACAGTGCGCCCTTTTCGCGCGGGATGCAACCTCTAGGCGTGTGTCCCCAGGATTGTCCACAGGGGGATACGTTTTTGCGCGACGCATAACGGACGCGGGCCCGGTCTAGAGCAAATCCCCCTGCTGCTCCCGCAGGGGCGCGGGCAGGCCCAGGTGGGCATAGCCCCGTGCGGACAGGGCCCGGCCCCGGGGCGTGCGCTGCAGCAGGCCCTGCTGCAGCAGATAGGGCTCTATCACATCCTCCAGCATGTCGCGCTGCTCGGCTAGCGCGGCGGCCAGGGTCTCCACCCCCACGGGCCCCCCGCCATAGTGCTCCGCGATGCAGGCCAGGTAGCGCCGGTCCATGGCGTCCAGTCCGGCCCCGTCCACGTCCAGGCGGGCCAGGGCCGCGTCTGCCTCCGCAGCGCCCACGGGCCCTTGTCCGTGGCAAAAGTCCCGCACGCGCCGCGTCAGGCGCCCCGCCACCCGGGGCGTGCCCCGCGCGCGCCGGGCGATCTCCGCCGCCCCCTCCGGCGTCAGGTCCAGGGCCAGTATCCGCGCCGTGCGGGCGACGATGAGGGCAAGCTCCTGCGGCGTGTAGAACTCCAGCCGCAAAGGTATGCCAAACCGGTCGCGCAATGGCGTTGTGAGAAGGCCGCTGCGCGTCGTGGCCCCGATGAGTGTAAACGGCGGGAGGTCAATCTGCACTGAGCGCGCGCCCGGCCCCTCGCCTATGAGCAGGTCCAGTTTTCGGTCCTCCATAGCGGGGTATAAAATTTCCTCCACCTGCGGGGCCAGGCGGTGGATTTCGTCGATGAACAGAACGTCCATAGGCTCCAGCGCGGTCAGGAGCGCCGCGAGGTCCCCGGCCCGCTGGATGACTGGGCCCGCCGTGGCGCGGAAGCCCACGCCCAGCTCCCGCGCTGCAATTTGCGCCAGAGTCGTCTTGCCCAGGCCCGGCGGCCCGTGGAACAGGACGTGATCCATGGCCTCGCGCCGGTCGCGGGCGGCCTGTATAAAGACCGCCAGGTTCTCCCGCAGGGCCCTTTGACCCACAAACTCCGCCAGGGCCAGGGGGCGCAAGGACCCCTCGGCCTCCCCCGGCTGCACCTCTCCGTCTAGGTCTGGGTTCTTCACCACAGGCGCTCCTGCGTGCTTTGCGCCTTGTGCGCGATCTTTAGGGTATCGCCGTAAAAGAGGTGATTCATGCGCGCAAGCCTATCTGCCGGGGGCGCAAAAGCGCAAGGACCCTTGGCGAGGCGGCCAAATCCGTGCCGCCAAGCAGATTTTTTTCCTTGACTCCCAGAGGAAAAGTGGTGTATACTCAAAAGCGTAGCCGGACCCGCGCACCCAAAATCCACCGCAATCGCGCCACCGCCCAGATACCGCTGTGCTACCGCCGCGCTACCGCCCAGATACCGCGGTGATACCGCCACGCCACCGCCGGACCACCGCCCAGATACCATTTTGGCGGCACCGCGCGGGCCTACCGGGGGAGGATAGAGATTAGGGTGCTGGTATTTACCCCTGGCATATGGGCGGCAGGCCAAGTTCACCTCTTAATCTGTTGGCTCTCACTATAATATCGTGGTGGGTTCCCGCTGAAACTTTGTCTGAAGGGGGCCCTCCAAACTTACATGAAAGTGAGCGATCTGCCTGATCAGGAGGCATGCAAATAAGGTCTGGAGGACATTTGTGGTCTGGGTTAACGTTCCACCACAAAACAAAGGTTAGGAAGGTGGCCGCAAGTACGGAAAAACCTAAAAACATATTCCGGGAAGTAAAAACACGCCGCGCGGCTGGGGTTATTGTGACTGGTTCATTTTTGCTCATAAATGCCTCCTTCCTGTTATCCACGCCTGCATATAGGCGCGCCTGTACCCAAAACAAGCCCCTGAAAAATAAAAATTTGCTTATTACACAACCTTGCGTCCGCCGCGCGGGGACGCTAGGCTCGCGCCCATGACCCCCGCGATGCCCACGCCCGAGGCCCCCGGCGCCACGACCTACACCATGAACCTGGGCCCGCAGCACCCGGCGGCGCACGGGGTCTTGCGCCTTATCCTGGAGCTGGACGGGGAGGTGGTGCAGCGCGCGGACCCGCACATCGGCCTGCTGCACCGGGGCACGGAGAAGCTGATAGAGCATAAGACATACCTCCAGGCCCTGCCGTACTTTGACCGCCTGGACTATGTGGCCCCGATGAACCAGGAGCACGCGTTCGCCCTGGCCACGGAGAAGCTGCTGGGCATCACGCCGCCGCCCCGGGCGCAGGTCATCCGCGTGGCGTTTGCGGAGCTGGGGCGCATTGTGAACCACCTGCTGAACATCACGACCTTCGCCCTGGACGTGGGGGCCATCACCCCGGCCCTGTGGGGGTTTGAGGAGCGGGAGCGGGGGATGGTGTTCTACGAGCGCGCGAGCGGGGCGCGGCTGCACGCGAACTACTTCCGCCCCGGCGGCGTGGCCATGGACATTGACGACGCCCTGGCGGACGACATGGCCGCCTGGGCCTCTGGGCCGCTGAAAAAGTGCATAGACGACCTGACAGAGCTTCTGGCGGAGAACCGGATATTCAAGCAGCGCACAGTGGACATCGGCGTTGTGTCCAGGGCGGACGCACAGGCCTGGGGCTTTTCCGGGCCCATGCTGCGGGCGTCCGGGGTGGCGTGGGACCTGCGCAAGGCGCAGCCGTATGACGGCTATGACACCTATGACTTTGACATCCCCGTGGGCAAGACGGGGGACTGCTACGCCCGGTTCCTTGTGCGCATGGAGGAGATGCGCCAGAGCGCGTGGATTATGCTCCAGGCCCTGGGGCAACTAACGCCTGGCCCGGTGATGACCGAAAACCGCAAGGTCGCGCCGCCTCCGCGTGCGGAGATGAAGCGCTCCATGGAGGCCACGATCCACCACTTCAAGCTGTTCACGGAGGGGTATCATGTGCCGGAGGGGCAGACCTACACCGCCGTGGAGGCCCCCAAGGGGGAGTTTGGGGTGTGGCTGGTGGCGGACGGCACCAACCGGCCCTGGCGCTGCCGCATCCGCGCGCCCGGCTTCGCGCACCTCCAGGCCCTGGACTTTATGTCGCGGGGGCACATGCTGGCCGACACCGTGGCCATCATCGGCTCCCTGGACATCGTGTTCGGGGAGATAGACAGATGAATCTATTTCCTTTTTCTCTTATGTTTATTTTTCTAGCGGGCCTCATACTGCCCACACAGGCGCTTGCAAATCCAATTGCTCCATCTCTTCCAGAAGAGGTTATTACTATAATATTATTAGTAATCCCATTTATTATAATATTCGAATCTTTTTTTCTGTATTTCATTGCAAAACTAACAATAAAGCAGTCTTTGTGGATATCTATCTTAGCAAATACAGCATCCACGATAGTAGGCATACCATTTGGTATGTTCTGGGAGATAGACGTTAACGGACATTTATTATATATATTTTTAAATATTGGATCGCTTTTTCTGGTTGCATGTTTTTGTGAGGGCTGGATAGCCTATATAAAATATAGGAAATACAATCAAAACAAAACAACTGTGAGGTTATGGATGGGTGTTATATTTGGGAATATTGCGACCTACATAGCTATATCAATCCTATACTTTATATAGATAAAAATTTTTTAATCAACTGTGGTGGTTCGGTAAGGTGGACATCGTGTTCGGGGAGATAGACCGGTAAGGGCCCCCGCCCGCCCGCCGGGGCAATGGGGGGTTAGCCCACCCGGAGGACCATAGCCGGGACGGGCGCGGCCTCTACCATATCCGGATCAAGGCCGAGGGGGCGCTCGGACCCGGCCCAGGGATCCGATTGTGAGTCAGGATCGGCGGGATCTGCCCGGGAAGCGGGCGCTTGGTCCACCCCAACAGGGCACCCGTCTGCGGTGGCATGCTCCCCTATTCGACCCAAAACGTTAGCATCTGCCGGATCTGACCCACGGGGTAGTGCCCGATGCGCTCTCTCAAAGGCACCTTGGCAAAGACCGCAACCATCCTTGTAAAACAGATTACCTGTGCTGCAGGCGGCACTTGCTTGCATGACTGCTGTTTCTATATTTACATCCATTTCTGCCTGGGCCAGAGAGAGTTGTTGCCCCGCCGCAACAAGGGGATCGACGTCCCTTGCCTGGCCCCGCCCATCTCCCGCTCCCAACACAAGCGTAAGGACCGCTCCGGGCAGACTCCCAGATCGCACTGCCTGCCAAAGTCTATCCACAAAATCTGCCATGCCACACCCTTTCTTTTTATGGTTATCGGGCCCCCCGCAACGGTGACCCCTTACATTCATGGTGACACGGGGGGGGGGGAGGCGTCAAGTTTTTTCGTATTGCATTTTAAGCAAAGGCGGCGTTGTTGCCCCCGTGCGCGAAAGGGCCTAAGACAACACCCCCATGGCAGACCTGTTTGACGCACCGAGGGCGGCGGCCCCCCAGGCCTATGACGCCCACGCCATTGAGGTGCTGGAGGGGCTGGAGCCCGTGCGGCGGCGGCCCGGCATGTACATCGGCGGCACGGACGCGCGGGCGCTGCACCACCTGGCGATGGAGGTTCTGGACAACGCTATGGACGAGGCCGTGGCGGGCCATGCCTCGTGGATTTCCGTTGGCTTAGAGGGGGATGGCAGCGTCGTGGTGGCGGACAATGGGCGGGGCATCCCGGTGGACCCGCACCCGCGCTTCCCGGACAAATCCGCGCTGGAGGTCATCCTGACCACCCTCCATGCGGGCGGCAAGTTCGGCGGCGGCGCCTACAAGACCTCCGGAGGCCTCCACGGCGTGGGCATATCGGTCGTGAACGCGCTCTCGGACCGCATGGTGGTGGAGGTGGCGCGGGATAGGCAGCTGTATAGGCAGGGTTTTTCGCGTGGGGACCCCACCGGGCCGCTGGAGCGCCTGGGGGCCGTGCAGAACCGGCGCGGGACCTTGGTGCGCTTTCACCCAGACCCCGATATTTTCGGGCCCGAGGCGCGGATACACGCCTCCACGCTGCACACCATGGCGCGGGCCAAGGCGTACCTGTTCAGCGGTGTGGAGATCCGCTGGGCCTGTGATCCGGCGGTGGCGGGGGACACGCCGGTGCAGGACACCTTTCACTTCCCCGGCGGACTGGCAGACTTCCTGGCCGCAGAACTCCAGGCGAGACAAGCTCTTACAGAGCCTTTCTCAGGCACGGCGGACCTGCCCGGCGGCGGGCGGGCGGAGTGGGCCCTGGTGTGGCCCGCAGATGGCCAGGGGTTTGCCCACTCGTACTGCAACACCATCCCCACGCCCCAGGGCGGGACCCACGAGGCTGGCCTGCGCGCGGCCCTGACCCGCGCCATCCGGGGCTATGGCGAGATGCGGGGTGTCAAGAAGGCCGCCTCTGTGACGGCGGAGGATATTTTTGCCGGTTGTGCCGCCCTGCTCTCTGTGTTCATCGCGGAGCCCCAGTTCCAGGGCCAGACCAAGGAGCGCCTGGCCTCCGCAGAGGTCACGCGCCTGGTAGAAGGCGCAGTAAAGGACCACGCAGACCACTGGCTCGCGGGGAACATGTCCAGTGCCGACGGCCTTTTGGAGGCCCTGATCGCACGCGCAGAGGAGCGTGCACGCCGGCGCGCGGAGCGGGACAGCGCGAAGGTGCCCGCACGCCGGGCGCGCCTGCCCGGGAAGTTGGCAGATTGCTCTAAGGCCGCAGCGCAGGGCACGGAAATCTTTATCGTAGAGGGGGACAGCGCGGGCGGGAGCGCGAAACAGGCCCGCAACAGGCAGACGCAGGCCATTCTGCCCCTGCGGGGCAAGATACTGAACGTGGTGAGCGCCGCGCGGGACAAAATCGCCGCGAACGCAGAGATTTCGGCTCTCGTGCAGGCTCTGGGCTGTGGCACCGGGCGTGCGTGCGACCCCGCCAATCTGCGCTACGAGCGGGTCATCATCATGACGGACGCGGACGTGGACGGCGCGCACATCGCGGCCCTGCTCATCACCTTTTTCTATGACCAGATGCGCCCCGTCCTGGCCGCCGGGCATGTCTATATCGCGCAACCGCCGCTCTATCGCCTCGCCGCAGGCGGTGTGAGCGCCTACGCCATGGACGACGCGCACCGTGAGGCCCTGATGCGCAGTACCTTTAAGGGCCGCAGCAAAGTGGACGTCTCGCGCTTCAAGGGCCTGGGAGAGATGCCTGCGGCGCAACTCAAAGAAACCACCATGAACCCTTCAAAGAGAACGCTTTTACGCGTGACGCTCCCCGCAGTAGCGGAAGGCACTGCCGCGCTCGTCCAGCGTCTGATGGGCCGGGACGCGGCGGGGCGGTTTGCCTTCATCACCGAAAACGCCGCCTTCGTGGACGACGACGCGGTGGATGTATAGGCGCAGTCCTGGCCTGCGGGCAAAAATCCTGGTAGGGCTTGCCGTCATGTCCAAGCCCCGCGTGCGCACGGCCAAGGGCCGCCCCGTCGCCTCCACCAAGTGGCTGGCGCGGCAGCTAGCCGACCCGTATATAGCACGGGCGCGGGCCGAGGGCTACCGCTCGCGCGCGGCGTATAAACTGTTGGAGATGGACGCAAAGGCACACTTTCTGCGCCCCGGCGCGCTGGTGCTGGACCTGGGCGCGGCACCGGGTGGGTGGAGCCAGGTGGCCGCCGCGAAGGGCTGCCGCGTGGTGGCCACAGACATCCTGCCCATGGACCCCCTGTCCGGCGTGGCGTTCACGCAGATGGACTTTATGGACGACGCCGCGCCCGCGCGCCTGGTGGCGGCTCTGGGCGGCCCGGCGGCGCTGGTGATGAGCGATATGGCCCCGAACACCACCGGGCACCGCGCCACGGACCACCTGCGCATCGTGGCCATGGCGGAGGCGGCGCTGGACCTGGCGCAAGCCGTCCTGGCCCCCGGCGGGGCGTTCCTGGCCAAGCTGTGGCAGGGCGGGGCGCAGGGGGATCTGCATAGGGCCCTCACGCGCGGCTTTGCCAAGGTCCGCACCCTGAAGCCCCCGGCCTCCCGCAAGGACTCCGCCGAGTGCTACGCCCTGGCCACGGGGTTTAGGGGCCGAACCTAAACTGACAGCTCTGCGGGCCCTGGCCGCCCCTCTCGCAGTGCATGCCCATGGAATGCAGTTCTTCTTGGAACTTCGGTATATCTATGTCCTGTAGTTCCGTTCTTGCTTCCGATAAAAGGTTTATCATGGTTTCTTCCACAGCACTGGGGCTCCACAAGTATTCCTCTGCACCAGATGCCACGTATTGCAGGTTACTCCACCGCACCGTCACGCGATTTTGGCCTGCATCCACATAACGATCTCGGTCATCAGGCGAGAAGTCCTCCATATTGCGCAAACCTGTTGGGTGCAGAGTCTTTGGGTCCTCGGGCACAGGCCTGGCCAAATGGTTGTCCATGTACACAATGCGCCCAGTGTGCCCCCTGTCACGCACCAAGACCGCTTCGTGGCTACCCGACCAGGTCTCCTTCTGCCCCTCTGGCGATACTCCATCAATCTCTACAAAGCCCCCTATGCGGGCCACATCCTCCGGCGAGATACCGCTCTCTGGCCGCGTTAGGAAATAATTATACAGGGTGCCGTGCGTGTTGCAGTTGCCTGCAACGCTGCCTGTGCGCCTAATCTCTTCCAAAAGGTTTTCCGGCCAGAGCATCTGATTCCTCGTGTCGCCCGTGTCTATGACCCTGGCATCCACCCAGGACTTGATAAGGCCCAGTTTTCCATCCAGGGTTCGTGCCGCCTGGACCCGTTCCATCATGGTCCGTGCGGACGTGGGCCAGTCCTTGGGCTCCATGGGGGCAGGTTTTGGGAACAACTGGTCCCGCATGTCCTGGGATAGAGTGAGGGAGTCCAGAATGCGACCCGGCTCCGCATCCGTGGGCTCAAAGTCGGTGTGCCCCCCGGGCGCGGCCAGGGCGAAGGCGTGCCAAAAGGACTGCGCTTCAAAGAATCTCATCACCTCCATGATAGTGCACGGGGGTTAACGCGCTCCTAACGCCTGGCCACGGGGTTTAGGGGTGGCACCAAAGCGGGAGGGGGCTAATCATTGCCAGTTTTTGCGTTTCCTCATCATGGCGATTGATGAGGTCTCCGTATTCATCGAGAATTTCATATTCGGACATGCCCTCTAGTTTTCTTCTTGTTTCAGCTATCACTTTAAACGTGATTTCAGATCCAAGCTTTTCTTTGCAAGAATGTTCTTCGTCTACAAGCTGATTTATAATCACAGCAATCAGTTGTTCCTTCGTCCTTGAATCGCTCATGACGCCCTCCTTTCCGGTTAATGGCACTCGGGGCCACTGTATCCATAATTTTTGTGTTTGTCAATAGATTTTTTCAAGCCTGGGCAGTGGCTGTGCGGTGGCCCGGCCCCCCCGGCCACAACGCGCGGGTGGAGGCCGTTTTGCGCGCCGCGCTGTCCGACGAGCGGATTAGCCCCCGTGCATTCTGTGCCCGGGCGGTGTAGGCAGGGGGGTATGGCCAGCACCCCAATCTCTATCCTCCCCCGGTAGACCCGCGCGGTGTCGCACCGTCCCTTACATCCCGCCTTCCAGGCAGACCTGGCCCTGCGGGAAGCCCTCCAGCCCGGCCAGCGTCGCGCAGTCGCGGGTGATCTCCACAGGGCTGGCCATGTATGCGCACAAGAGCTGGGCCGTGGCCACAAGAGAGCGGATGTGCGTCCTCTCCCACCCGTGGGAGGCGTCGCAGCCGAAGCACACCAGGGCCGCGCGGATGTCGTTCCCGGCGGCCACGGCGGCGGTGGCGTCGGACTTATAGTGCCGGAACACGTCCCGCGCGTGGGGCAGGCCCGCCTCTTGTGCTAGGCGCAGGAGCTTGCGGGTCAGGTGGTAGTCGTAGATACCCCCCTTGTCCCGCATGGCGATGGTGACTCCGTCCTCTATGGACGCCTGGCCGGGCGCGACGGTGGAGTTGTCCACCGCGACCATGGAGGCCACCTCCCCGCTCAGGACAGAGGACGCGCCGGTGCCCTCTTCCTCTGTGATGGTGAAGAGTACGTGGCACTCCACGGGCAGGGGGGTTGCCGCGTCCACAAGGGCCTTTATCGCCGCGAGCTGGCACGCCACCCCGGCTTTGTCGTCCAAATGGCGCGACTTGATAAACCCCGCCGGGGTGATAACGGGCTCCGCGTGCACGGCTACAAAATCGCCAATGTTGAGGCCCGCGGCTTCCAGGCCCGGCTGGTCATGAACCTCCTCATCCACGCGGATCTCTAGGTTGTCCCAGGTTGCGGGTTGTGTGTCCACCTCTTCATTGTACGTGTGTCCAGAGGCCATGAGGGGCAGGATGGTCCCCGTGTGCCCCCCCGTGTCGGTGAAGACGGTGACGCGCGCCCCTTCCGCGAATCGGGGTGACCAAGTGCCGATGGGCGTCACGGCCAGGCGGCCGTTGGCCTTCAGTTCGCGGACCATAGCGCCCAGGGTGTCCAGGTGCGCCACCGTGGCCCGCGCGCCTTTGGTCTGCGCACCCTTTAGGGTCACCCGGATGGCCCCCCGGCGGGTGAGGGCAAACGACACGCCCAGGTTCTCCAGCTCCCCCGCCACGAGCATTACGGCCCGGTCCGTGAAGCCCGTGGGGCTGTGTGTGTGCAAAAGGCGGATCAGGACGTCGGCCAGATAGTCGCGGTCAATGGAAAAGGGGGTCATAGGGTGGTTGTAGCGCAACAAGGGCCCGGTGTCATCCCGGCGCGGGGGCTACTCCCGCCCTCGGCTTTGGGGGAAGAGGAAGTCTAAGAAGCGCTCCGCCGTGGGCTGGGGCTCGTGGTTTGCCAGGCCTGGCCTCTCGTTGGCCTCAATGATGACATAGTCCGGCTGGTCCGGCGCGGTGACGAGGAAGTCTAGGCCCGTGACGGGGATGCCCAGAGCCCGCGCGGCCTTGCGCGCGGCGGAGGCCAGGTCTGGGTGCAGCTGGGATGTTACGTCGTGGATGGTGCCCCCGGTGTGGAGGTTCGCCGTGCGGCGGACGGTCAGGCTCTCCCCCTCGGGCAAGACGTCATCCAGGGCGTAGCCCGCAGCCAGGACAGTCCGCCGCAGCTCCCGGTCCACGGGGATTTTGCTCTCCCCGCCTGTGGCCTGCGCCCTGCGGCGGGACTGCTTGTGCACCAGCTCTAAGACCGTGTGCACTCCGTCTCCCACCACCGCTGCAGGCCTCCGGACCGCTGCGGCCACGACCGCGTCGTCTATAACGATGACGCGCAGATCCATTCCGGCCACAAGTGGCTCCAGGAGGACTTTGCTGCACAGTTTGCGCGCACTTTCCACCGCGCGGACCAGTTCGGCGGGCGTTTTCACGCCCACTGTGATGCCAGCGCCCTGCTCCCCCACGGCGGGCTTGACCACAAGGGCGCCGTGTTTCTTCAGGAAAGCCAGGTTTGTGGCGGGGCGGCCTGCGACTTTTTGCTCCGGCACGGACAGCCCTGCGCTCTGGAGAATACGGGTAGTGGTGGCCTTGTCCGAACAGCGGCTCATGGCGATGGATGAGGTGAGTTCGGACAGGGACTCCCTGCAGGTGATGGAGCGCCCTCCGTGGGTCAGGCGGAAGTAGTGGTCTACAGGGTCCAAGATCTCCACCTTGATACCCCGCCGTCGCGCCGCGTCTGTGATAAGTCTGGCATAGGGGTTAAGGGTGGACTCCTCTGCTGTGCCGGGGGTGTACAGGTCGGCGTTTATGGCGTTTTTGTGCTTCACGCAGAAAACCGGAACCTGGACGAAGCCCAACTTTTTGTAGAGGTCTATCGCCTCGGTGTTGGAATGCAGGACTGAGAGGTCTAAAAACTTGCGCCCCTTCCGGCGGTAGGCGGTGGCCACGGCTTGGACCATGTGGAGGCCCACCGCAGCGTGGGGGGCTTGGGGGTCCACGGCCAGGGCCCAAAGGCTGGTTCCGCCCTCTGGGTCGTCAAAGACCTTCACGTGGTCCAGGCCCATGCACGCCGCTATGAGGGCCCCGTTCTCCGCATCCTCTGCGATCCAATAGGTCATAAAGTCCTTTTCCGCGACCTCCTCCAGGAAGCCGGGGGCGAGGGGAACCATGCCGCGTGCGCGGTAGATGGCGTTGATGGTCTCCAGGACTTGGGGCTCCTCCCCTGGGCCAAGGGTGCGTATGGTAAAGGCCCCGCGCCGCCCGCGCTTCTTTGTGCGCCAGCCGGGCAGGGGCAGGCGGAATGTGAAGGACGGGTCTATGAACAGGGCGTCAGGGGCGCATGCCACCACGACCTGTGGGTCGCGCAGGTAGAGGGCCACGTCCCGCTGGCCCTCTTGTTCCTGCTGAAGGGTGGTGGCGATGTCCTCGTTTTGCGCGAAGGTGTGCGCGAAGATCATCCGGCCCCACCCGCACGGAACCACAACGTCCCCGTGGGGGAGGTCCGCAGGCTCGCCCCAGCTTTTCAGGCTTGGGGATTGGTTGGGGTCAATCGGGCCGCTCATGGGCACGCTCTATGGCACATGTCGAGGTGTTTGTCCAAAGGGGGGGCCGATTCTGCTGCTCCGCCCTTCGTCCCGCGCGTCACAGGTCCCCAGCTTCCAGCGCACGTTCCAGCCAGTGGATGTCATAAGCCCCGGTGGCGAAGTCCGGGTGGTCCACGATCCGAGCCGCCAGAGGGAGGGTGGTCTTGATGCCGTCTATCACGGTCTCGGCCAGCGCGCGCCGCAGGCGCGATAGGGCCTCTGTGCGGGTTGTGCCGTGGACAATCAGCTTGCCCACCATGGAGTCGTAGTGCGGCGGCACGCGGTAGCCAGCGTACAGCGCACTGTCAAACCGAACGCCCAGGCCTCCGGCGGGGTGGAACTGTGTCACCCGGCCTGGGCACGGGGCGAAGGTCGCTGGGTCCTCCGCGTTGATTCGGACCTCAATCGCGTGCCCGCGCAGGCGGAGGTTGTCCTTGGTCAGACTCAGGGACTCTCCCGCCGCGACCCGTATCTGCTCCGCGATCAGGTCCAGGCCGATAATCATCTCCGTCACCGGGTGTTCTACCTGTATCCGCGTGTTCATCTCCATGAAATAAAACTGCCCGCCCTCATAGAGAAACTCTATGGTTCCCGCGCCGCGATAGCCCATCTTGCGCACCACGTCCGCAGCCAGAGTGCCTATGGCGTTCCTCTTCTCCTCCGACACAGCGGGGCAGGGGGCCTCCTCAATCAACTTTTGGTGCCGCCGCTGGATGGAGCAGTCCCGTTCCCCCAGGTGTATGGCCTGCCCGTGGGCATCTGCAAAAATCTGCACCTCCACGTGCCGGGGCCTTTCCAGGTACTTTTCCAGATATACTGTGTCGTCACCAAAACACGCCTTGGCCTCGGCCCGCGCCTGGGCATACAGCGCTGCGAACTCCCCGGCCTCTCGCACGACCTTCATCCCCCGGCCCCCGCCGCCGGACGCGGCCTTTATGAGGACGGGAAAGCCCATGTCTCGTGCCAGGGCCTCCCCCTCTTCCGCGTTCGCCAGGGCCCCGTCGGAGCCAGGCACCACGGGAAGGCCCAGCTTCGCGACGGTCTGCTTGGCTGTGGTCTTGTTCCCCATGGCAGCGATGTGCTCCGGCGCGGGACCGATGAAGGTGAAGCCGTGCCGACACACCATCTGGGCAAAGTCCGCGTTTTCTGAGAGGAAGCCATAGCCGGGATGGATGGCCTCAGCCCCCGTGAGGGACGCGGCAGTCAGGATGGCGGCGGCGTTGAGGTAACTGTCCTTGGCTGCGGGGGGGCCGATGCACACGCTTTCGTCCGCCAGGCGCACGGCCATGGCGTCCTCATCCGCCGTGGAGTGGACGACGACGGAGGCGATGCCCATCTCCCTGCACGCGCGGATGACGCGCAGCGCAATCTCCCCCCGGTTGGCGATGAGAACCTTCTTGAACATGCGGGGCCAGGGATAGCGCGCCGCGCCGCGGGGCGCAACCTACGCCGAAAGGCGCTTACGGCCCTTGGCGCGGCGGCGGGCGAGGATAGCGCGGCCGTGGCGGCTTGCCATGCGCGCGCGGAAGCCGTGGCGGCGGGCGCGGACGAGGCGGGAGGGCTGGAAGGTGCGCTTCATGGTCCGGCGCTTGTACACGCCCCGCGCGGGGCCTGTCAACTACCTTATCGTCTGGGCGAAGTTGCGCGGGACCACGCGCCGCGCCTGTGCCGGCAGGGCCACGACCGCCCACCCCGCCCGCGCCGCGAAGGCCAGGGCCCCGTCCCGCGTGGGGAAGGCCAGACGTACCTCATCCGCCGTGCCGCGCGCGGGGACCCAGCCCATCACCGGCTCCGGCTCCCCCGGCTGGCCGCCCAGTGGCTGCAAGACCCACGGGCCCACGCGCCCCAGGCCGGACTGCATGGCGCTTTTCGTCGGGGCGTGCAGCAGGGCGCGCATGGGGGGATGATGGCCCAACCGTTACCTTGGCGCAAGGCCTGGCTCGCTTTATAGTCAGCCCCACCATCCCTTGCATCCGCCTCACTCTCCTGCGACCGGCCCGCACGGGGCGAGGGGCGCGAAAGCGCCCGCCCCGTGGGGGGGCGGGCCGGGCGCTGGGCCGCTCTCGCGGCCCGAGGGGACCCCGCAGCGACCGCCGGGGTGACGTTAGGGCCCTGTGGATTTCCTGTGCACAAAATCGCGGGGGGTTCATGGATTTTTAATCTTTTCCGGTGTAAGGTGGGATTAGAGGGGCGCGCAAGGTGCCCATCGTTTTTTTTGTAAACCAAACTTACAAGGAGACTGAACCCATGCTAAAGACCATACAATCCTGGGGCCAGAAGGTCCTGGCTTTCAAAAAAGCCTATGTGGAAGGCCGCTCCGGCGCCACGGCCATTGAGTACGGCCTCATCGCGGCGGGGATTGCCATCGTTATTGTTGCAACCATTACGATTTTTAAGGATGATCTGAAGGGCGCGTTCACCAACATAGGGTCCGCTATGGGTGAGGCCCCAGATACGTTTGGATAATAATAGATTATGTTATAACCCCGCCCCCACCCTCGGGGGCGGGGTTTTCTTTTGCCCGTGCGGCGCGGCGTCCCTTCCCCCCGCCGGGATGACGCAACACCCCGCTTGCGCACCCGCAGGAGTCTTTGCCCGCGGCCTGGCGCGGATGACAGGCCCAACGCCGTGCGCTACAACGCCCCCCATGCACCCTTCGGCTCTATACTCCCGCGCTGCACCAACATGGCGGGAAAAACTGGCTGAGGTCAACTGGGGCCTGATTCTTCTCATTTCTTGCCTGGCGAGCGCGGGCTTCGCGGCCCTGACCGCCGCTGCCGGCGGGTCCGTGGACCCTTGGGCCGGGCGGCAAGCTGCGCGCTTTGCCGTGTTCTTGCCCGCCATGGTCGCCGTGGCCCTCATCCCCTTGCGGGTCTGGTACGCCCTGGCCTGGCCCGCGTATTTTGGCACCTTCGCCCTCCTTGTCGCTGTGGAGGTCATGGGCCACATCGGCATGGGTGCACAACGGTGGATAAACCTTGGCTTTGTCCAAGTCCAGCCTTCAGAGCTGATGAAGGTCGCCCTTGTTCTGGCCCTGGCCCGGTACTTCCACGGCGCGCCGGGAGAGGCGGTCCGGTCCCCTGTTTTTCTCCTGCCCCCCATCGCGGCCATAGCCGCGCCCATGGCCCTTGTCCTTGTGCAACCAGACCTCGGCACCGCCGCCGTCCTGGGCCTTGCCGGGGCGGCCGTGCTCTTCCTCGCGGGCGCCCCCTTGTGGCTCTTTGGGGGGGGGCTCGTGGCCCTGGCTGCGGCGGTGCCTGTGGCTTGGCACTGCCTACATGACTACCAGCGCGCCCGGGTTCTGACTTTTCTCAACCCCAGTGCGGACCCCTTGGGCGCGGGCTATCACATCACGCAGTCCAAGATCGCCATAGGCTCCGGCGGACTCTGGGGCAAGGGGTTTGGGGAGGGCACGCAGGCCCGCCTGCACTTCCTGCCAGAGCAGCAGACAGACTTTATTTTCGCCCTCTGGGCTGAGGAGTGGGGCTTTGCGGGCGGCGCGGGGCTGCTTGCGCTCGTTGGTCTTATTGTGGTCTACGGTCTGTGGGCCGCCCTCTCGTGCCGCGCGGGTTTCGCCCGTCTCTTGGCCTTGGGCCTGACTGTGAACTTTGCTCTGTACGTCTTTATCAACACGGGGATGGTCATGGGCCTTCTGCCCGTGGTGGGGGTCCCTTTCCCCCTCATGTCCTACGGGGGGACGTCTATGCTTGCGGTTATGGGCGGGTTCGGCCTCGTCATGAGCGCCTATGTTCATCGCGCAGGCAGGCTGTAAGGCCCCCTGACACTCCCAACGGGCGACCTATCCGGGCAGCTTGCCGTCCGAAGGTAGGCCCATTTCAGACATCAGGGAGCGCGTTTCGTCTTGGATGCGATTGTCTTTTTTGGCGGCGGCGTCGTTCACGGCGGCCACGATCAGGTCCTCCAGGGTCTCGCGCTCTTCCGGCTTGATGAGAGAGGGGTCAATGGCGATGCCTTGTACCATCCCGTCGCAGGTCATGGCCACGCGGACCACGCCGCCGCCGGACTCGCCTATGACCTCAATCTCCACCAGCTTTTTTTGCAGCTCTTGCAGGCGCTCTTGCACCTGTTGGGCCTGGGACATCATTTTTTGGAAGTCCATGGGGGTCTCCTTTCTAAGATTCTCCATCTCTTATACCCTCAATTCGCGCGCCGGGGAAGAGCCGTATCACTTCCGACACCACGGGGTTTGCCAAGGCGGCTTCTTGCGCCGCTTCGGCCAGGGTGGGCCCAGCGCCCGCGTTGACGAGAATGGCCATCCAGCGCCGCTCCGTTAGGCGCGTTAGGGCCTGTGCAAGATCCTGGGGCAGGGTCGCGGGTGCGCCCTCGGCCAACCCGGCCTCTATGCGCCCGGCCTCCACCCGCGCGGGCCGCAAGAACCGATAGACCTGCTCTGCGAGGAGAGGCTGGCCACCAGTGCGGAGACAGGCCACGATGCCCTCAGCCGTTGTGGGCAGTGGCGCGGCGGCAGGGGGGGCCTCTGCGGCCAGCGCGTGAGCAGCAGCACCGCCGCCGCCTCCTCCTCCGGGCCCACCCTTTGCGGGGGGCGGGTGTGCCCCCTGGCCCTCCATCTGCTTCAAGAGGTCCGCCGGGTCCGGGAGGCCCGAGGCGTAGGCCAGGCGCAGCACGACCATCTCCGCCGCCGCCCGCGCGCTGCGCGCCGCCGCAATTTCGCTCAGGCCCTTGCTCAATATCTGCCACGCCCGGCCCAGCGTAGGCATGGACAGGCGGCCAGAAAGCGCCCCGATCCGCGCGGACTCGGCCTGGGTCAGGTCCTTGGCCAGGGCCCCCGGTTTCCCGGCCAGCGCGCGTGCGCGCGACAGGCGGTGCACCCAGGACGCCATGTCCTCCACCACGGCTGCCGGGTCCGCGCCCAGGGCATAAAAATCCTCCAGAGCCCCAAGGGCCCCCTCTGTGTCCCCCGTCAGCGCAGCCTCAAGCGCGTCCAGGACCCGCGCCGTGTCCATCAAGCCCAGCATCTGCTGCACCGCTGCCGCCGTCACTGCCCCACCCTGGGCTTGCGCCATGGCTTGGTCCAGGATGGACAGCCCGTCCCGCACAGAGCCATCCGCAGCGCGCGCGATAAGGGCCAGGGCCTCGTCCTCAGCCTCCACACTTTCCTTCGCGCATATTTCTTTGTAATAGTTTGCCAAAACACCTGGCTCCACCCGGCGGAGGTCAAACCTCTGGCACCGCGAGAGCACCGTCACGGGGACCTTACGCACCTCCGTGGTGGCAAAAATGAATTTCACATGCGGCGGCGGCTCCTCCAGGGTTTTCAAAAGCGCGTTGAATGCGCTCTTGGACAGCATGTGCACCTCGTCAATGATGTACACCTTATACCGCGCCTCCGTCGGCGCGTACGGCACCCCGTCCAAGAGGCCGCGCATCTCCTCCACCTTGCTGGAGGATGCGGCGTCCATCTCCAGAACGTCTGGGTGGTGCCCCGCCGCGATGGCCCGGCACAGGGGGCAGTCATCCGTGGGCCCGGCCGTGGGCCCGTCCTTATAGTTCAGGGCTCTGGCGATGATGCGCGCTGTGGTGGTCTTGCCCGTGCCCCGGATGCCCGTGAGCATGAAGGCCTGCGCCACGCGACCAGACTCTATGGCGTTCTTGAGTGTGCGGACCAAAACGTCCTGCCCGATGACCTCGGACAGGTCCCGGGGGCGGTACTTGCGCGCGAGCACGCGGTAGGGCATCGCTTTGGGATCGGTTTGGGAGTCGTCGGCCACGGCCCCCAACGCATAGGCCAAAGGCCGGCCCCGGCGCAAGCCGTGCCTGTGGTGGCCCCCGAGGCGCCGCCCCCGCCCGACATAGGCATATCCTCCTGCCCCTGCCGCCCTATTCACCGGACCGTAATCCTATCTAGAAAACCTTCGGCACCCTCAAAAAGCGACGCCAGAGCCTGGCGGATCCCGGCGACCTGGACGCCCTGTTTAGGGATAGTTCTGGATGTGAGTTGCTATAATGCATTTAAAAATTTTCTTATACCATAAAATATTTGGCCCCCTGATGGTGGCCGCGTGGTGGGCTCTGTGCTATCCAGAGCGCCATGCAAGAGGTGTTTCTCATCGCGGGCGAGGCGTCTGGGGACGCGCTGGGCGCAGCGCTGATACCGGCGCTGGAGGCGCAGGCCCCGGGTCCCGTGCGGTTCGTGGGCGTGGGCGGTCCGCAGATGGCCGCTGCGGGGATGGAGGTCCTGCTGCGCGCGGAGGACCTGTCCGTCATGGGCCTCCTTGAGATTTTGCCCGAGATTCCAAGGCTATGGAAAATCATGAAGGGCCTAAAAGGCGAGATACTCCGCCGCCGCCCGGCAGTCCTCGTCACCATAGACTTCCCGGATTTTAACATCCTCCTGGGCGCGTCTCTGCGCAAGGCCAAGCCCCGCATCCCGCACATCCACTACGTCGCCCCCACAGTCTGGGCCTGGCGGCCCGGGCGCGCGCGCTATATCTCGCGTTTCCTGGACGGCATTGCATGTCTCTTGCCCTTTGAGCCGCCCTATTTTGAGGAGCACGGTCTGCCCGCAACCTTTGTCGGCCACCCGGCCTTCTCCGCGCCTGCAGCCTCTGGCCCCGCCTTCCGCGCGGCGCACACCATTCCCGAAGGGCCCCAAGTCCTGGGCCTCTTGTTTGGCTCCCGCTCTGGGGAGGTCCGCCGCTGCGGCCGCGCGCTGGTGGAGGCCGCCGTGTTCCTGCGGGAGCAAATCTCAGACCTCCACATCCTGGCCCCGACCCTGCCCCAGGTGGAGTATGAGGTCCTGTCTTGCCTGGCTGAGGCGGGGCTGGACGCGACAGTGACCGCAGACCCGGCGGCCCGCTGGGGGTCCTTCGCGGCCATGGACGCCGCCGTGGCCGTGAGCGGGACGGTGGGTCTGGAGCTGGCCGCTGCGGGCGTGCCGCACCTCGTGGCCTATAAGGCGTCCCCCCTGACGGCCTTCATCGCCCGCCGCCTGGCCCGCGTGCAGCATGTGCACCTGGCAAACCTCATCCTGGGCCGCGCCGTTGTGCCGGAGCTTTTGCAAAAGGACTGCGAGGGGGAGGCCATAGCCAAGGCCGCAGGGCCCCTGCTTACAGACCCTGCCGCGCGGGAGGCCCAGAAGGCGGCCTTCGCTGACCTCCGCCGGGCCTGCGCCGTGCCGGACGACCCCGCCGCGCTTGCCGCGCGGTTCGTGTGGGAGCGCGTGGGGGCGTAGGGCTATGCGTGCAACCGCGCGTGTCCTCACGCATGGGTTGAAAAAAAATAGCTTGACTGTCCAAAAAAATGCGGACATGGTGCCGCCCGCAGCCGCACTGCATTTTTTTTAAGCCCAACCCTTTTTTTTTTCACTCTCCTCGCATATATACGCGGCGCGCAACAGATAGGGTCGGACACACTCTTTTATTAGGAGACCGCCACTATGTTTAGTCTTAACGAAGAATTTGCCGCATTTGCCGGCGAACTTGCCGACTTTGACCTTCAATTGAACCCTCGTCTCTTGAAGATCTTGAGTGGTATGAGCGAACAAGACGAGGACGTGCGCCATGCGGCGGACGCCATTTCAGGTCTAATGCAAAAAGGTTTTGAGGTTAGGCCAGTCCGACAAGGAATCAACTGGGGAAAACTTGATATAAAGGCGCTGCGAAACGGAGAGTTTAAATTTAATCCTTATAGACGACAATCTTGCGAATTTCTTGCCCGCGCCTTATGGCCGAAAGACGGAAAAATAGTGACCCTGTTGCCCCATCAGCCCCCTCTTGAGAGACTGCTCCAGGATTCACGGCGGGAGTTCTATGTATTCTTTTATAGTATTATGAATAGCGCTATACGTTTTAGGGAAGACAATCCTAATGAACAAGAAGTTCCAATTCACGTCAACGTCTCTCCACAGACGATCATAAAGCTCTACCTAACAGAGGACCACTGGGCCCTGAAAGCGTTATTGGATATAGCGATTGACTTCAACATAGAAATTGAGTGCATAGAGCAGAATATTGATGAAGATCCAAAACAAGATCAACATATCTTATATTATATAAATAATAAAGAAGAATTTGCAAAAATCGCGATATTTTGCAAGGATTATGGCAAATCCCTGACGTGCGACGATGCGGGACTGGGCACAGAGCACCATCAAGGTGTGTTCCCTCACGCCGACATAGAAAAGATATGCCTTGTAGGGTTAAAAAACGACGCACTCGGCGAGGACGGTGTTGTCCTCCTGCAAAGAACGCGGGACTTTTTGGATGCGCGGGTGGCCCAGGCAACAGAAGACAAGCCGCTGCATCTTGTCCTGGAGCGTCCCGTGGCCAACGACCTGGCGGTGACGCACGCGCTTCTCTGCGCAATTCTGTCGCCCGCCGTCCGGCAGGCCATAGAAGAGGGCAGGGTCGTGATGGGCGTGCAAGACTATGACGTATCCGGAAGGCCTGTGGGGCTGGACGAGCCCCTGCCAGCACCAAAAGCAGTCACAATAGAGTTCGAGACCCTGCCTGGCATAGGGCAGGCGACCTGTGTGTCAGACATTGTAAAACTTATCAGAAGGCACTGTAGGCGGACTCATAGGCAGGACCGCCTCATAAGAGGGTGCGAACAACACAAAGAAGGCCATGTTTCCGGGCTGGAACGGGAAAGCAACGCGTACCTGAACATGCGCACACCTCAGGCCGCTGCGGCCTGAACGCCCCGCCCGCCTGCGCACGTGCGGACAAACTGAGTCAGCTTTTCCAGGGCCTTGGCCTCCAGCTGTCGCACGCGCTCCTTGGATATCCCCAGCCGCGCGCCCAGGGCCTCCAGGGTCAGCGCGTGCCCCTCTTCCGCCAGGTGCCGGGCGCGGACAATCTCTTGCTCGCGCGCGGGCAGCTTGTCCATGGCCTGCGCCAGGCACGCGCTCCGCGCCCGCGCCGCGCCGCGCTCCAGGGCCTCTTCCTCCGGCGTGGCGCGCTCATCGGCCAGCATGTCGCCCCAGGTGCGGCCCGGGCCCTCCTCCCCCACAAACGCGGCGTCCAAGGAGCGGTCGTTCGCGGACAGGCGGGCCTCCATGGCCGAGACATCCGCCACGCGCACGCCCAGCTTTGTGGCGATCGTCTCCCGTCCCGCGTCGGTCAGGGGGCCCTGCGCCTGCGCCTCGGCCTCTGCCCGCAGGCGGCGGAAATTAAAGAACAGGGCTTTTTGCGCGGAGGTCGTGCCCGTGCGCACGATGGACCAGTTCCGCAGCACATAGTCCTGCACCGCGGCGCGTATCCACCACGCGGCGTAGGTGGAAAAGCGCACGCCCCGCTCGGGGTCGTACCGCTGCGCGCCCTCCAAAAGGCCAATGTTCGCCTCTTGGATGAGGTCGCTCATGGGTAGGCCATAGTGCCTGAAGCGCCGGGCCACGGCCTGGGCCAGGCGCGTGTGCGCCTCCACGAGCCGGTGGAGTGCCCTTTGGTCCCCGTGGTCCCGCCAGCGGCGGGCCAGGGCCGCCTCCTCCTGCGCGTCCAGATACGGCGCGGACAGGGCCCGGGAGACGAAGGCACGGTCAGCGGCCTGTGTTTTTACGTCATCTTTGTGCAGCACAGCAAATCCTCCTCATTTTTAGGGTATACGCACGCGCGTGCGGTTTGGATCATGGCCGCCCGCACATTGGCGCATGCGCAAGAGGGGCGCCGCGCCCTCAAGGCAAAGGCCGTGGGCCTCTAAACCCCTTGACGGCGGGCCCAGCGCAGGGCACAAAGGGTCCGCGTTAGGGGAGGGCTCGGCCATGCGTGTTTTTCTTGTTCTGATCATGGGAGTAGCGATGATGACGGTGACACAGGCCGCTGCGGCGGAGCGGATTGAGATGCAGTTGTCCACCGGGGGGCCGGTGGTGATAGAGCTGAAGCCGGACTTTGCGCCGCTGCACGTAGCGCAGATCAAAACCCTGACCGAAAGGGGGTTTTACGACGGCCTGAAGTTCCACAGGGTGATCGAGGGCTTTATGGCCCAGACCGGGGATCCGCTGGGCACGGGCGCGGGCGGTTCGGACATGGGGGACATCGCAGCGGAGTTTAGCGACTATCCGTACAGACGCGGGACTGTGGGCGCGGCGCGGACGGCGGACCCGGACAGTGCGAACTCGCAGTTCTTCATCTGCTTCACCGACGCGGGGTGCGGGTTCCTCACGGGGCAATACACCGTGTGGGGGCAGGTCGTGGAAGGGATGGAGCACGTGGACGCTGTGGCACGCGGTGAGCCCCCGGCGGAGCCCTCTACGATTGTGTCCATGCGCGTGGTGCAAGACGCGCCGCCAGAGCCTGCAGCCGCCGCCGTCCCCGTGACGGAAGTCCCGCCGCCCGCTGCGGCGAACGAAAAGGCCAAGGACGCGGTCGCGCCGACGGATGAGAAGGCCGAGTAGAGCAGGGGATGTACCAATACCTCGCCCTCCTCCAGCGCATTTTGGACGAGGGCGTGGGCAAGGCGGACCGCACGGGCACCGGGACGCTAAGCGTCTTCGGGCACCAGATGCGCTTTGACCTAGAGGAGGGCTTCCCCCTCGTCACCACAAAGAGGGTGCACCTGAAGTCCATAATCCATGAGCTGCTGTGGTTCCTGTCCGGCGACACGAACATTGCCTACCTGCGCGAGAATGGCGTGCGGATCTGGGACGAATGGGCCGACGCGGGCGGCGACCTCGGCCCCGTGTATGGCAAGCAGTGGCGGGACTTTTCCGGCGTGGACCAGATCGCGGACGTCGTGGCCCAGATCAAAACCAACCCCGACAGCCGCCGCCTCGTCGTCAGCTCTTGGAACCCCCCCGACCTGCCCCGCATGGCGCTCGCCCCCTGCCACTGCCTGTTCCAGTTCTACGTGGCCGAGGGCCGCCTGTCGTGCCAGCTGTACCAGCGCAGCGCGGATGTGTTCCTGGGCGTGCCGTTCAACATCGCGTCCTATGCTCTGCTAACCCTGATGATGGCCCAAGTGACGGGCCTGAAGCCCGGTGCGTTCATCCACACCCTGGGTGACGCGCACCTGTACACAAACCACCTGGAGCAGGCGCGGCTCCAGCTCTCCCGCGCCCCGCGCCCCCTGCCCACCATGACGCTGAACCCCGCCGTGACGGACATCTTTGCGTTTCGCTATGAGGATTTCACCCTCACCGGCTACGACCCCCACCCGCACATCAAGGCCCCGGTTGCGGTGTAGGGGGGCTTTCCCGCCCCCAAAAACCCGTGCTAGGCTCCGGCCCCCGAGATACACGATAAGGAGGCCCAGCCCATGAAACTTTCTCTGGACCGCGATGCGCTCGCCCGCTCTCTGGCCCGCGTGCAGGGCGTGGTGGAGCGCCGGGGGACCATCCCCATCCTGGCCAATGTCCTGATGCGGGCGGAGGGGGGCGTGCTCTCTCTGGCCACCACGGACATGGACCTAGAGATTGCCGAGAGCCTGCCCGCGCAGGTGTCGGCGGAGGGCGCCACGACCGTCCCCGCCTTTATGCTGCACGAGATTGTGCGCAAGCTCCCCACCGGGGCGCGGGTGGACATAGCCCTGGACGACGGGGCCAACATCGTCACCATCCAGGCCGGGCGTAGCCGGTTTAAGCTTTCGTGCCTGCCGGTGGAGGACTTTCCAGAGCTGGGCGCGGGTGAAATGCCCACGCAGTTCACCCTGCCCGCCGCGCAGTTGCGCGTGCTGATTGACCGGACCAAGTTTGCCATGTCCACGGAGGAGACGCGCTACTACCTCAACGGCATATACGTCCACGAGCACGAGGGCCGCCTGCGCGCCGTGGCCACGGACGGGCACCGCCTGGCCAAGTTTGAGGCACCCCTGCCCGAGGGCGCTGCGGGGATGCCCTCTGTCATCGTGCCGCGCAAGGCCGTAGGCGAGGTGCGAAAGCTGATTGAAGAAACCGCGGGGGAGGTGGAGGTTTCGCTCTCTGCCTCTAAGGTCCGCTTTGCTTTTGACCACACGGTTTTGACCTCAAAACTTATAGACGGCACCTTCCCGGACTATGAGCGCGTGATCCCGGAAGGGAACGACAAGGTGGTCACCTTGGACCCACGCCTGTTCAGCGCCGCCATTGACCGCGTGTCCACCATATCGGAGGGTAAGACCCGCGCCGTGAAGCTCATCCTGGACGGGCAGACCGTGACCATCTCTGCCTCCTCCCCCGAGGCCGGCAGCGCCACGGAGGAGGTGGAGCTGGGCGAGGCCGCGCCCGCGCAGATGGAGATCGGGTTCAACGCCAAGTACCTTCTGGACATCACCACCCGCGTGGAGGGAGAGAAAATCCGCATGGACTTTGGGGACCCCTCGGCCCCCACCCTTTTGCGCGACGCAGACGACGAGGCCGCGCTGTACGTCCTCATGCCGCTGCGGGTTTAGGCCCCTCCTAGGCCGCGCGGAAGAGGAGGGAGGCGTTTGTGCCGCCGAAGCCGAAGGAGTTGGTCAGGGCGGCGCGCGCGCGCTTTTCCTGGGCTGTCAACGGCACGAGGTTCAGGCCCGCGGCCTCCGCGCACGGTGCGTGCAGGTTCAGCGTGGGGGGCAGGACCCCGGTCTCCAGAGCCTTTAGCGTGTAGACGGCCTCCACGGCCCCCGCCGCGCCCAGGAGGTGGCCCACCGCGCCCTTTGTGGAGGACATGGCCACGCCCGTGCCGGCGAACAGGCGGTTCACGGCGATGCACTCCACCGCGTCGCCCGTGGGCGTGCTCGTCCCGTGGGCGTTGATGTAGTCCACCTTCCCTGGGGTCACGCCCGCGCGGGCGAGCGCTGCCGTCATGGCCCGGTACGCGCCAGAGCCGTCGGGGCTGGGTGCCGTGATGTGGGATGCGTCGCCGGACAGGCCATAGCCCGCGAGTTCGGCGTACACCCGCGCGCCGCGCGCCCGGGCGTGGTCGTAGTCCTCCAGGATAACGACCCCCGCGCCCTCCGCGATGACAAACCCGTCGCGCCCGGCGTCAAAGGGCCGGCTGGCCTCGTCCGGCCGGTCGTTGTAGGCGGTGGACAGAGCCCGCGCGGCGGCGAACGACGCCACGCCCAGGGGGTTGACCGCAGCCTCCGCCCCGCCGGCGACCATCACGTCCGCGTCACCCAGGGCGATGAGGCGCGCCGCGTCCCCTATGGCGTGCGTGCCGCTGGCGCAGGCCGTGACGACGGCGTGGTTTGGCCCCCGGAAGCCGTACTTTATGGACACCTGCCCGGAGGCGAGGTTGATGAGCATAGCGGGCACGGTGAACGGAGAGAGCCTGCGCGGGCCCTTTTGGTCCAGCGTGAGAGAGGCCTCGTAGGTTGTCAGCAGCCCCCCTATCCCAGAGCCGATGAGCACACCGGTGCGGTCTGCGGCCTCCTCCGTCGCGGCTGCGTAGCCCGAATCGGCCAGGGCCTCCGCCGTGGCGGCCAGGGCGTAGGCGATGAAGATATCGCTCTTGCGCCGGTCAGCGGGGGGCATGGCCGCGTCCAGGTCCAGTGCCCCTGGCCCCTCCAGCGGCACGCACCCGGCTATGCGCGAGGATATGGCCGAGGCATCAAAGTGCGCGATGGGCCGGATGCCGCACGCGCCCGCCGTGAGCGCGGCCCAGTTGTGGCCCACGCCCGCGCCGAGGGGCGAAACCACGCCCAGACCGGTGACAACGACCCTGCGCACCAGGGGCTACGCCGCTTTGTCCAGGTTTTCCTGGATGAACTTCACGGCGTCGCCCACGGTTTGGATGCCCTCCGCCGCGTCGTCGGAGATCTCCACGCTGAACTCCTCCTCAAACGCCATGACCAGCTCCACTGTGTCCAGGCTGTCCGCGCCCAGGTCATCAATGAAGTTGGCCTCGGGCGTAATCTTGGCCTCCTCCACGTTCAGGTTGTCCACGACGATCTTTTTCACGCGGTCAAAAATGTCGGTCATCAGCTGTGCTCCTTTCTCTAGCGGTTGTCCGGGGGCGGAGCCTACGCCACGCCCAAAGGGCTTTGCAACCCCCCTTGACGCCCTGGCGCGCGCGCCCTATACCAACCGCTAGCACTCCCATGGGGGGAGTGCTAACATGCAACACAAAAAGGGAGGAAAACCCATGAAGTTCAAACCTCTGCACGACCGCGTCCTCGTCCGCAAAATTGAAGAGGACGACAAGGTCGGCTCCATCATCATCCCTGATTCCGCGAAGGAAAAACCCATGCGGGGTGAGGTCTTGTCCGTGGGCTCTGGCCACGTAAACGACGAGGGCAAGATTCGCCCCTTGGACGTAAAAGAGGGCGACACGGTCATCTTCTCAAAATGGGCCGGGACGGAAGTCCGCATAGACGGCGAGGAGCTGATGGTGATGAAAGAGTCCGACATTATCGGGATTGTTGAAAAGTAAACGAAAGGAGAACACAGACAATGGCAGCAAAAGCAATTACACTGGGCGCCGACGGGCGCATGGAGATGCTCGAAGGGGCCGAAATCATGGGCAACGCCGTGAAGGTGACCCTCGGCCCGAAGGGGCGCAATGTGGTCATGGAAAAGGCCTTTGGGCCCCCGTCCGTCACCAAGGACGGCGTGAGCGTGGCCAAGGAGATCAAACTGAAAAACAAGATCGCAGACCTCGGCGCGCAGATGATCAAGTCCGTGGCCTCCAAAACCGCCGATGAAGCCGGCGACGGAACAACCACCGCCACAGTCCTGGCTGTGTCCATGTTCCGCGAGGGCATAAAGGCCGTGGCGGCAGGGATGAACCCTATGGACCTGAAGCGCGGGATTGACCTGGCCGTGGACAAGGCCGTGGCCGAGCTGAAGGGCAACGCCAAACCCGTCAAGGACGAGGAAATCGCCTACGTCGGCACCATCTCTGCCAACGGGGATGACAAAATCGGCCAGATGATCGCCGAGGCCATGTCCAAGGTCGGCAAGGAGGGCGTCATCACGGTCGAGGAGGCCAAAACCCGCGACAACGAGCTAGAGGTCGTGGAGGGCATGCAGTTTGATCGGGGCTACCTCTCCCCGTACTTCATCACCACCGAGGAGATGACGTGCGAGCTGGACAACCCCTACATCCTGCTGCACGAGAAAAAGCTCTCCTCCCTGCAGACCATGCTTCCCCTCCTGGAGGCCGTGGTGCAGAGCGGGCGTCCCCTGCTCATCATCGCCGAGGACGTGGAGGGCGAGGCCCTGGCGACCTTGGTGGTGAACAAGCTGCGGGGCGGCCTGCGTGTCGCGGCTGTCAAGGCCCCCGGCTTTGGCGATCGGCGCAAGGCGATGCTGGAGGACATGGCGGTCCTGACGGGCGGCCAGGTCATCTCAGAAGAGTTGGGCATGAAGCTGGAGAATGTGAAGCTGGATGCGCTGGGTACGGCGCGGAAGGTGACGCTCACGAAGGACGACACGACCATCGTGGATGGTGCTGGGACCAAGGGCGACATTGAGGCCCGCTGCAACCAGATTCGCCAGCAGATCGAGGACACGACCAGCGACTACGACAAGGAGAAGCTGCAAGAGCGCCTGGCCAAGCTGGCCGGCGGTGTTGCGGTTGTCCGCGTCGGCGGGGCGACCGAGATAGAGGTCAAGGAGCGCAAGGACCGTGTGGACGACGCCGTGCACGCGACCCGCGCCGCCGTGGAGGAGGGTGTCATCGCCGGTGGTGGCGTGGCCCTGCTCTATGCCTCCCGCGCGCTGGAGGGCCTTACGGGCGAAAACGCAGACCAGAACGCCGGTGTGGCCATCGTCCGCCGCGCGCTTCAGGCACCTGTGCGCCAGATCGTGGAGAACGCTGGCGTGGAGGGCTCCGTCGTCGTGGACAAGCTGCTCGCGCAAAAGGACGCGAACTTCGGCTTTGACGCGCAAAAGGAGGAGTACACAGACCTCGTGAAGTCCGGGATCATTGACCCCGTCAAGGTCGTGCGCGTCGCGCTCCAGGACGCAGCGTCCGTGGCGTCACTGCTCATCACCACCGAGGCCGTCATCACCGAAATCCCCGAGGAGAAATCCTCCGGCGGTGCCGGCGGCATGGGCGGTGGCATGGGCGGCATGGATATGATGTAGCCTCAGCGTTATACGATACTGTATGGCCCCCGCCCCCCCCTCCAAGGGGGGCGGGGGTTTTTGAGCGCCACCCCAAAAGACCTTATTTCGGAGAATAAAAAATGCCCACTTATAAATATTTACTATTTGGCACTAATAACCCGACCAAAGAACAGGTTGAAAGTGCCTTAGATCGGGCATGGAAAACGCGCAATTTTGAAATAGAGAGATACTGGGGAAGGTCTTTATATTTTTGGGGATTCATTTTAGCAATTTTTGTTGCTTACGCAGCCGTTAAAAAAACAGATTTTGATGGATATCAATTTGTTGTATTTATGCTTTTATCTTTAGGAGTACTGTTCTCCTGTGCTTTTTATTTGTCAAATCGTGGAAGCAAATTTTGGCAAGAAAATTGGGAAGCACACATTGATATTCTAGAAAAAGAAGTAGAATGCAATATATATAAAGTTTTATTAATGAAAGACGATGAAAACATTTGTATTGACTATCTTTTGTCTAGTGCTAATTATTCTGTTTCAAGAATAAACACTTTTGTCAGTTTATGTCTTTTTGTTTTTTGGGCTTCTTTATTTTTAATAGAAGCTACTTCATTTATCAATTTGGATGATCAAAAATTATATGCAATTTTTTCGGTATTTTGTTTTATCTTAACTTGCGTCGCAATCTGTCTCTTGTGGTGTAAGTGTCTTTCGTCTTTTGGAAGAGAAAGATTCAAAGATTTTGATAATAAAGATGAAAATTGTATCTACAAGTATCATTATAGAAAAATCTTTAAAAATTAAAGGCCACAAAACCTAACACAAAAAACACCAAGGGCGGCCCAGGTTTACCCCAGGGCCGCCCTTTTTGCTCCCCCAAGCTTGCCGCTCTTTTCGGGGTGCGCTATGATGGGGGAGAGGGGGAAGAGATCATGGCAAGCCTGACAAGTGCTATCATTCTCGGCGGTAAGGGGATTTTGTCTCCGCGCGGGGACTGGAAGGCCCGCCGTGCCCGTATCTTGCGCGATGCGAAGACAGGGCAGTTCCTGGACGCCCAGAGCTTCCGTAAGGGGATGCGTGAGGCCCTCACACAAGAGGGCGGCCGTGGATAACGCAGACACGGATGACGTTGCCCTCTCTGCGCAGGACTCGCCGGGTGTCGTTGTGCATCGGCGCAGCGTATCCGTGTGTGTTACGGGCCCCTGGCCGCAGGCCCAAGAATTTGCGCTGTATGAGGAGTCCTGCCCCGGTGCAGGCAACCGCATACTGGCGTACATGGAGGCCGAGCAGGCCGCTCGCCACAAGCTGCAAGACATGGACATGCGCGGGGCCTTGCGGTCGGAAATGTGGGGCCTGGCGGCCGCCTATTCCCTCATGCTCTGTCTTGTTGGCGCCGCCTTTGTCTTGGCCCTGTACGGCCAAGAGGTTATCGCGGGCGTGTTTCTCGGCGCCGGCGTCCTGGGCGCGGTGTATAAGTTCATCGACGGCAGACCCCCAACAGAAACAGCACCGAAAGAGATACAGGGCTAGACCTCCTGACCCCCCCTATGGGGCCTTGCGCGGGCGGCGCGGCCCGGCGTAGAACGGGGCTATGTTCCCCGGCCCGCTGCAGATCGCCCTGGTCATCGTCCTGGTCCTTGTGCTCTTCGGCGCGGGCCGGGTGCCGGACATCATGCGCAACATCGCCAGGGGCGCGCGGGCGTTCAAAAAAGGCCTGGAGGACGACCCAAAGGACGAGGATAAGCGGTGAAGGCCCGGCGCACCGCGCTCGCCCTGGCCTTGTGTCTCGCGTCCCCGGCCCATGCCTGGACCGGGGCCGGGGGCGAGGCCCCCTGGCGCGACACGTATGTGAGCGCCGAGATCCAGGCCATCTGCGAGGCCGCCGTCCAGGTGCCCCTGCCCCCCGCGCCGGAGCCCAAGGCCCCCCCGGCCCCGGACTGTGACGTCCTTGACCTCTACTATGGCATAGGGGGCCCGGTGGACCACGCCGCTGCGCGGGACTGCGCCCATAGCCACCCTGAAGAGGGAAAGGGGTGGGAGGACGCGGTCTTGATGATGCTCTACGCCAACGGCTACGCGGTGGAGCGCAACTTGGACGCGGCCACGAGGCTGGCCTGCGAGCACGGCGGGGCGCCCATGGCAATCGGTCTGCGCGTCCAGTACCTGCAAGACATCAGGGCCCTGCCTCCCGGCGGACGGCTGCGCCAGTGCGCGGAGGGTCCGCACCACCACCAGTACTCAGAGGCCTACTGCCGGGGGGCGTTTGACCTGTGCGACGACGCCACAAGCGGGTACATGATGGGCTGGTGCGTGGCTATAGCCTCGGGCAAGGCAGCCGCTGCGCGGGACGCACGCCTAGAGAGCCTGTCCGAGGACTGGCCCGAGGCGCACAAGGCGGCGCTGGGAGCCCTAAAGGTTGCGGCCTGGGCCTATATAGAGGCCCACGGGGGCAACGAGGTGGACCACAGCGGCACCGTCCGCGCGGCCATCCAGACTGGTAAGGAGGACGAGATGCGCGACGCGTTTGTGGAGCGGCTGGAGCGGTTGGAGGACGGCTGGGCCCCGGCCTTCCTGGACCCTGGGCAGGCCCTTCGCGAGGCGGACTCCGACCTCAACGCCGCCTACCGCGTCGTCATGGGGTGCGACGACTTTGGCCCCATAAGCGGCATAACCGCAGACGGCATTCGTGAGACGCAGCGCCTGTGGATCCCCTACCGCGATGCCTGGGCCGCCCTGGCCGCCGCACGCTGGCCGGGCGCGGGGGCCGACGCCATAAGGGCCCATCTGATCCGGGAGCGGACGGGCATCCTTAAGGGTCTGCAATTCGACTGCCGCGCGTTTAAGCGTTGACAACGCCGCTGCGCTGGGCCATAAAGCACGGCCTGGAAGGAACACGCCATGAAACAGACCCGCTCCATACGCGCCGCTGAGGTGGACAAGAGGTGGCTCCTTGTGGACGCCGAGGGCGTTGTGCTCGGCCGCCTGGCGAGCCTCATCGCCGCCCGCCTACGCGGGAAGCACAAGCCCTCGTTCACCCCGCACGTGGACTGCGGTGATCACATCATCGTTGTGAACGCGGGCAAGGTGAAGCTCACCGGGAACAAGGCCCAGGGGGACGTGTTCCACTGGCACACCGGCTATCCGGGGGGCATAAAGAGCCGCACCAAGGGGCAGATCCTGGCCGGGCGGCATCCAGAGCGCGTGGTGGAAAAAGCTGTGCAGCGCATGCTGCCCCGTGGGCCCCTGGGGCGGCGGGTGTTTGGCAACCTGCGGGTCTACCCTGGCCCGGACCATCCCCATGTCGCGCAGCAGCCGGAGATGTGGGATATAGCCGGGGCAAACCCCAAGAACACACGAGGAAAATAAGGCATGGCGGACTTTTCAGATCTTAAGGACATTGTGGGCGCGATGCCCCAGGAGACACCTGCAGCGGCGTCCGCGGTGGAGTCACCCGCGGTGGAGCCGGAGCCCAGGCAGCCCGTTTTGGACGCTCTGGGCAGGGCCTACGCCACCGGGCGGCGCAAGCGCGCCAGGGCCCGCGTGTGGCTGAAGCCCGGCACCGGCGCGGTTGTGGTGAACGGCCAGGACCAGGCCGTTTACTTCGGACGGCAGACGCACCGCCTCATCTTCAACCAGCCCTTCTTCCTTTCTGGGCGCGTGGGGGCCTACGACGTTATGGCCACGGTCAAGGGTGGCGGGTCCTCCGGGCAGGCCGGGGCCCTGCGCCACGGCATCTCTCGTGCGCTGGAGGCCTATGACCCCACCCTGCGCCCCGTGCTGAAGGCCGCCGGTCTCCTCACCCGGGACGCCCGGGCCGTGGAGCGCAAGAAGGTCGGCCTCCACAAGGCCCGCCGCGCCAAGCAGTGGGCCAAGCGCTAGACTCTGGGCCTTACGCGCACAGCAAAGGGCACAAGACCCGCGGCGAGAAATCCGACGGTGCACTCCTGGGGCTGCTGCGCGCGCAGCCACCTCAGGGGCCTGGACGTTCGCTCTGGGCGATCCAGGCCAAGGCCCGGACATAGCCCTCCGGCCCCATGCCAGCGAAGCGGGCGGCGGCCAGGGGCTCTATGTAAGAGGTGTGTCGGAAGGCCTCCCGCTCCATGGGCTCAGAGAGGTGCACCTCCACCACGGGGCCGTCGAAGGTCTTCAGGGCGTCGTGCAGAGCGATGCTCGTGTGGGTCCAGGCCGCAGCGTTGATGGCGATGGCGTTGTAAACCCCGCGTGCCGCGTGGATCCACGCCAGCATCTCGTGCTCTGCGTTGGTCTGACGGAAGTCCACAACCAGGCCCAAGAGCAGGCCCTCCGCGCGACACAGGGCCCCTATGTCCGCCAGGGTGGCGCTGCCGTACACCTCTGGCTCCCGCACGCCGAGCAGGTTCAGGTTTGGGCCGTTGAGGACGAGGACATGGCGCACGGGATTTATTCTACATGTCCCCAGCGCGCCTGGCCAGGCGCGACAAGAAAAGGCCCTTCACGCGTATGGGTTCCTGGACGCACGGATGTCCAGGCGCACAGGCACGCCCTCCATGCCAAACGCGCTCTGGAGGCCGCTGGAGAGATAGCGGCGGTAGGAGTCGGGCACGTCTGCGGGGCGAGAGGCCCACAGGACAAAGGTCGGGGGCCGCGCCTTAACCTGGGTGATGTATTTGAGGCGGTTGGGCCGCCCGGACGCGCGGGGCGGGGGGTGGCGGGCCACGGCGGTGGCAAGCCAGCGGTTGAGCGCCCCGGTTCCTGCGCGGGCGTTCCAGCGGCCGTACAGCGCGGTGGCCGCGTCCGTCAGGGCGGGCACCCGGCGGCCCGTGAGGGCCGACAGCGTCACGATAGGCACGGCCCCGGCCTGCCCCAGGGAGCGGCGCAGGGTCTCCCTCGCCGCAGCCAGGGTGCCCTCCCTGTCCGTGACGGCGTCCCACTTGTTCAGCACCAGGATGAGCGCCCGACCCTCGTCCAGCACACGCCCCGCGAGGGCCAGGTCTTGCCGCTCCACGGGGGCCGTAGCGTCCACCACAAGGGCCACCATCTGGGCCAGCCGCACGGCGCGCAAGGCCTCTGCCCCGGCCATCTTTTCCAGCGCGCCCGACACGCGCGCTCTTTTGCGCAGACCCGCCGTGTCCACCAGGCGCCACTGCGTGCCCTTATGCGCCCAGTGGACCTCCACAGAGTCCCGAGTCACCCCGGCCTCCGGCCCCGTGAGGGCCCGCGCCTGGCCTATAAGCGCGTTCAGGAGCGTGGACTTGCCCACGTTCGGCCGCCCCACGATGGCCAGCTTCACGGGCCGCTCCGGTGCCTCGGGGAAGGCGTAGTCCTCCAGGCCCTCCAGGGCGTCTATATCCCCCAGAGGCGCGGCGTTCTCCTCTGACACCTCTCCCACGGGGGGCTCGGCCTCCTCAAAATACGGCAAAAGAGCCGCGTGGAGGGCGTCAAGGCCCAGGGAATGCGCCGCCGAAAGGGCAATCGGCTCTCCCAGGCCCAGGGCGTGCGCCTCGGCCAGGTGCGCCGCCACAGCGCGCGGGTTCTCCGCCTTCGCCGCGCCCAGCAGGACGGGCTTCTTGGCCCTGCGCAAAAGCGTCGCCAGGTCCCGGTCCGCCGCCGTCACGCCCGCCCGCGCGTCTATCAGGAACAGCGCTACGTCCGCCGCCTCCAGCGCGGACAGGGTCCCCGCGCGCATCGCCGCCGTCACCGTCCCGGCGGGCGCGTCCTCCATGCCTGCGGTGTCTATGGCGATGAACCCGTCCCCAAAGAGGTCGGCCTCGGCCTCACGCCAGTCGCGCGTGACGCCCGGCGCGTCGTGCACCAGGGCCAGCCGCTTGCCCACCAGCGCGTTGAACAGCGTGGACTTGCCCACGTTCGGGCGGCCAAGAATGGCAAGGCGCAGCATAGCCCCCCATCATGCCCGCGCCGGGCCGCGGGGTCAAAGGCCCTGCCCGCCCAGCCAGGCCCGGATGCGGCGCAGGACCTCCGGCGGGGCGGCCTTCAAGAACCGCTCGGACAGCACGGCCACGATGCGCCCGTCCGTGCCGAAAATAACATCGTCACTCGCCCAGTTGTTGCACTCCGGACAAAGGGGGATGAGATTGTCTATCCCCGCGCCCTTGTTCGGGTCCATGTGCCCCTTGTCGGGGTTGCGCGTCTCCTTCCCGCAGTGGGCGCAGCGATACCTATAGAGAGCGCATTTGTCAGCCCAGTCACGCACCAGAACGTTGTCCGTTCGTTTGAGTCGGTCATCGCGCACAAAGATTGGGCTCTGGGCGCAGGGACGCGAGTGCGTAGGTGCCTTTTGGCATATGTGTCCCGTTGACAAGGCGCCTGTATTCTGGGGGCCCACGCCCGTCACTAACGATGTACCATCCATACTTGGACCGCAAGTGTCGTGCTTGGGCATCTGTTGAGCCTCCCGCGATTTTGTTCGCAAAAAGGCCGAGACTATTCTTGTCTACGGGCCTTTCCAGAAAGAATGACAGACCAACAAGCCATGAGATTGCAACCGGGCCTCCTGGCCACTTAACGCCTTGGGCTTCCAGGTCCTTCTCCCACATGCCGTGGAGCCACGCTTTTTGCTCCTCAAACCGCTTTATGTGACTGTCATCCAGGACACAGATTTCAACGCTCATGGGCCACCTCCTCTATCCGCCGCTTAGCGAGGGTAACATAGGACTCCTCAATATCAAACCCGATGAAGGCCCGTCCGGCGCGGAGGGCGGCGATGCCGTGCGTGCCGGAGCCCGCGAAGGGGTCCAGCACGACCTGCCCCGGCGCGGAGAACAGGCGCACCAGGTGCTCTATCAGGCGCACGGGCTTGACCGTCATGTGCGCGTTGCCCGCCCCCTTCTCCGCTGGAGTGGGCTTTGGACAGTGTATAACGTTGCCCGGAAACTTCCCCTCCCACGTCTGCGTGGCATCCATAAGGCCCGTGCCGTGCTCCGCCCAGTTCTGCACGAACGTCCCCTCACGCGGCTTTTGCGCCAGGACCATGGGCTCAATCTGCGGGCGGAGCTGGGGCGTCTTGCGCCCCTCCATGCTTTTTATGAGCGCGGCCTTCTTGGCCTCGGGCAGGGGCATTTTGCGCACAAAGTGGTCCATGGAGAACGCCTTAGCCTGCCCCGTGTATGTCCAGCCGATCATGTCCCGCACCTCAAACCCCGCGTCCTCCGCCGCCACGGCCAGGCGGTGGTACAGCCGGGCCTGAGAGAACGCGATGAAGAACCCGCCGGGCTTCAGGACGCGGATAGCCTCGCCCGCCACGGCGGACATGAAGCGTCCAAAGGCGCGGGCCTGGCCGGGGTCAAACTTCATCCCCACGGGCAGGGAGCCCACGACCCCCGCCCGCGCGGCCCGGCGTGCCAGGGTGCTGTCGTCCCAGTCCGCGCCCATGCCGTCTATGAAGTACGGCGGGTCCGTGATGACGAGGTGGACGCTCCGGTCTTCCAGCTCCCGCATAAGGGCCACGGCATCCCCGGCCTCTAGGCGCCAGGGGGGCTTTTGGGGCGTAAAAGGCACGACCACACGGCGAGACTGCGGAGGCATCACCGGGCGAGCCTCCCACACACCACAAAACTACGTCAAGCGCCTATCTCTTGGTGTTGAGCAGCTCGGTCATCATCTCATCCGCCGTGGAGATGACTCGCGTGTTCGCACTGTAGGCCCGCTGCGCCACGATAAGGCGCGCGAACTCGTCTGCGAGGTCCACGTTTGAGTTCTCCAGCGTGGAGGGCTCAAAGAAGCCCGCCCCGCCGTTGCCGGCCTCGCGCAGGTTTTCCTCCCCTGACTCCTCGGACTTGGAGTACGCCGTGCCGGACTCCTCGTTGAGACCGTTCGCGTTTGCAAAGGTGACAAGGGGTATTTTGTACAGGGTTGCGCTCGCACCGTTGGAAAAGCGCGCCACGATGAACCCATCCCGGTCAATCTCCACTCCAGTTCTGAGCCCCAGCTCCGCACCGTTTTGGTCGGAGAAGATAACGTCATAGTTCCCCGCGAACTGCGTGAATCGTTCTATGTCCACCTTTATGGTCTGCGTTGGGTCTGACCCGTTGCCCCAGTTTATCCCGCTTAGCTCTATGTCTATGTTCCCCGCCGTGTCTGGCGTGGCGTTGAGGGTCCCGTCCGTGTTGAAGTTGATAAGCCCCTTGGTCAGGGCCGTTCCGTCTGGGTGGCGTATGGTCACCTCCCACCACCCCTGCGTGTTGGGCGCAATGACATTGGCCAGAGTGGGGAAGTCCTCTTGAGACGGATAGGTCGGGAAAGGTTCCACGATCTCTGATTGTGGACCATAGGTCAGAGGGGTCCCCGGCGTGGCGGGGTCTGTCACCATAGACAAAGTGTTTGGGCCCGTAAGAGGTGCGCCCACATTCTCCACAAAGGACAGAGAAGATGTGGGAGAAACCACCTGGAACAAAATGCGCCCAGACTCGTCCACGCGGGCCTGGAGGATATTGTTGGTTCCGGAGGCACCGAAGTTCTGGCTGATATCGCCCACAAGGTCTTGAACGGTGTCCACGCGCGTTTCACCCGCCAGGCCGTCTTGGCCAATAATATACGTCTCGCTGACCGGAGCGCCTGCCCCGGCAGGCGTGACCGTAATGGTGAAGGTGTCTCCAGCGGCGATGCTGGGCGTCTTGGGGCCTACCAGGTTGTCGGCCAGGGTAAGGGTAGACGTCCCCGTGGTTGCCACAGCCATAGGGCCCAGAATCTTGCGAAACTCAAAGTTCATGTCTTGCCCAGAGCCCAGGGAGTCAAACACGCGCAGGCCCCGCTGGAAGTGGGCGGCGCGGATCTCTGGTATGGGCAGGGTCGTGGACGGCGCAAACAAGGCGGGGTTATAGGCTGGCTCTTCTGCGTCCAGGTTGATGGAAATCTGCGCGCTGGAGGTCGGGCGCGTCAGGCCGCCCAGGAAGGAGACATTCGCGGGCACAAGAGAGGTCAAGTCCCCCTGTGCAGCGGGGAGATCGCCCTCCGTGTCCACAGGCCAGGCGTACAGCACAAAGCCCGCAGAGTTGGCCAAAAAGCCCTGCGAATCCTCACTAAACTGGCCGTTCCTGCTGTAGAGGAACTCTTGATCGCCCTCCGTGGAGCGCTTGACCGGAATAAGGCCATTGCCCGAGACGCCCACGTCCGTGGCAGAGGACGTCTGCTGGATGCCCCCTTGCTCCTTGACCTTTTGCAGGCGGTTTGTGGAGACCGTGCCGGGGGAAAAGCGGGCCTGGCGGCTTTCGGTTGTCACCAAGGACAAGAACGCGGCCTCAGAGCGCTTAAAGCCCACGGTGCTCACATTCGCGATGTTGTTGGCGATGATGGCAGTGTTCTGCGACTGAGCGTTCAGCGCAGACACCCCGGTAAATAAAGATCCAAATAGACCCATTCTTCTATGCCCTCCGTTTTCTAAAAATGTACGTATCTGTGCCCAGGAACATGTGTTTCTGATACCCTGCGCCCCGTAGAATATGTTGTATATTTTGCATATTTTCTTGAAAAATCTCGATCATTAATGTGGGCGAGAAACTCGATAATGTATGGAGGGCGCCCTTAAGAACGGCCCCTTCATTTCCTTCGACATCTATTTTTATAAGATCTATATGCTCAATTGCCTGGCCTGCCAGAACGCCGTCTAGAGTATGAACTTCTATATTCACGTCTTTTTGTTCTTTAATGACCGTCGCGCCTATATTTTTGGGGTCAAACGAAGCGATGTCGGCGCGCCCATATCGTGCGCCCAAAGCACAATTGAAGCAATGCACGCGATCTTCCAGATCATTAACGGAAATATTCTTTATAAGAATCTCATAGGTCTGCATAACGGGCTCAAAAGCTAAAACCCGCGCCCGGCGCTCATGAGCCCAATAGACCGTGTGATTTCCTATGTTGGCACCTATATCTATAACAGATCCGCCATGCGGGACAAACTCGTTCACCTTATTTAGCAAAGATGACTCATAGTAATTTCTGCGCAAGGCGATATGGCGCTGTATTTCATCCTGTATTCTATTTGGCATATAGAATCGCGCACCAGTGCTCAGTTCCGTTAGGGCATCGGGGTCGGCAATGTAGTCGCGTATATTTTCCACCTCTCCTTTCAGGCTCTGAAAGGCTCGCGTGCGCTTAAGAATGCTGCTTATCCACTTCATGGCGTTTCTTGCTTCGTTGCGAATTGCGTCGGCGTTGTGGCATTCAAAATGTTCGCCACGGGCACGGCCCGCTCGCCCACAACGGCCGTGATGACTCCATCTTGCATCTCCACGCCGCGCGCGCGCCCACCGACCACAGTCGTGGCGTCCACGGCGTCACCGTTTGCGTCCAGGGCCTCCACGTCGGCCGTATAGGTCCCAGCGCGGGCCATATCCCCGCTGGCCAGACGCCCGTCCCAGGCGACCTGACCGCTCATCTCGGTCACGGGCAGGTCCTCCCGGTGCACAATCGCGCCGGAGGCATCCTTGATGTACAGCGTGGCTGAAGCTGCCTCGCCCTCCAAAGCGTATGCAATGGGGGTCGGTGTTGTTGCGCCGTCCGCAGAGAACTCACGTCCCACATAGCGCACGTCCAGGCCAATATAGCCTAGCGCTGCCGGGAACACCCCAGACGCCATGGCGGCGTTTAGGGTATCCAGCTTCGCGTTGCCGCTGATCTGCTGCTCCACCTCTGCGAACGCGACGAGTTGGTTGGTGAACTCTGTGGAGTCCATGGGCTCCAAAGGGTCCTGGTTTTGCAGCTGCGTGGTCAGCAGAGTCAAAAAATCGTCAAAGTTCGACGCAAGCTGCTCTCGTGAGGAGGTCGTAGCCTGCTGCTGATTTTGCAGTGTTGTGTAGCTGATGTCCATCTTTTCCTCTCTTGTCTAAACCACCACGCTGTATCTGTCACCGTCCCACCAGTGGAGCGCAGCGGTTTCCCCGGCACTCGCCGCTTCGTCTGCGCCCGAGAGCGACCCTGAGGGGCCAGATCCGTCTTGCTCCTCGTGCCCCTTTTGCCCCCCCTGGGCCAGGGAGAACTGGAGGCCTCCGCTGGTGTCCAGCCCTGTGTTTTGCAAGATCCGTTCCAAAGACCCTGCATCGCGCTGGAGCATGGTGTATGTGTCTGGCTTGTCCACAAGAACAACGGCTTTGACGCTCTTGTCGTGACCAAAGTCTAGGCGGACCTCCACGCGGCCAAGCTCTGGCGGGTCCAGCTGCAAAACAAAGCGGCGGCCCTCGCCGCCCTCAGCGGCCTTCTGGAGCGTCACGGCCACGGCCTGGGCCGCGCCGCTGGACAGGGGCGCAGAGAACCCCGCACCGTGCGGCTGTGCCGCGCCCGCCGTCTGGGCCTGGCTGTTCTGGCCCTGGGGAGCGGTGTGGGTCAGGGCCCCAGGCCCAGGATGTGCAGACCCGGATGTTGATGCAGAGGCTCCGGTCGGCAGAGCCCCCTCCACACCCTCTCCCTGCGTGGCCGGGAGGGACTTCTGCGCTGCGCCGTTTGCGCCGAGTGTGGGGGCCTCTCTATGCGGCGTGGCGGCTTTTTTTGGCTGTGTCTCCTCGCCTGCGCCGTCCACACCTGGCTGTGCGGGCAAGAGGGGCTGGCTCCCCGGCTTGGTCTTGTCCTTCTCGGTGCCCGGCGCGGTGGGCAGGAGGGGGGCCGGGACCCCCTCTTCTGCCACAGCCTGCTCTGTTGCCTGAGGTATCAGGGGCACGGCAGCGGCACCGGGGGCGGGCAGGGCAGCGTCCGTGTCGGGCCCGCGCTCTTCCTCTTGCGCTGCCGCCAGGAGTGTCGGCGCGCTCTCCGCGTGTGCGGGGGAGGAGAGGGCCATCCCCATCCCCGCAAGGAGGGCAAAAAAGCCCGCCGCGCCGGGCCCAGCGGTGGCCTGCCCGGGCGAAGAGGCCAAGCCCTGGGCCAGAGGTGTAGACAGGGCGGATAGAGCGGGAACGGGTGCGGACATGGCTAAACAACCTCCCCTTTGCTGGTGGCAACTGTGCGCAGCGCGCCTGGCGCGCTGCCCCCGTTTTGCCCGTAGCCCACGGGGGACGCCGCCCGCACTTCCGCCTTGGCCATGGCGCAAATCTTGTCCGCGAGGCGCGCCATGCAGCGCTGCATGCGCGCCAGGGCCTCTTTGTTGCGCTGGGTGAGCAGCGCAAAGTCTATCTGCGTCTCAGCAAGCGCGGCCCGCAACGCCGGGTCCAGTGCGCCCGCAAGCTCTTCTCGCTGGGCCAGGAGCGCCACCATGCTCTCCTGATACGCCTCAACGGCGGCTAGCTTCTCTTCTTGCATCGCCATAAAGACTTCAACCTGCGCGGCCTCCAGGGCCCCCGTCTCCTTCTCATGGATTTGTGCCAGGCCCCGCGCTCGGGCGAGGACCTCTCGTGCCAATGTGTTTGGGTCCGTGCCCAGAGGCGCGCTGTCTTCTCTTGTGGCCATGGCTGTGTTGCCCCCCGCGTTCATTTCTGTCCCTCCTCAGTGTCCACGCCTGCGTGTTTCAGGGCCGCGTTGTTCGCCTGCGCAGCTGCGCTCAGATCCTCCTGCAGGGCATAGAGCCGGTCCAGCGTGGCCTTATCGGCCCCCTGGAAGTCCTGCACGCGCGCGCGAAACTCTCCGCTGGCCTGTGTGTAGCGCTTTATGGACGCCTCTTTCTCTTCCTGGAGAGCCGTGAAGGTCAGGCCGTCCCGCCGCGCGAGGGCCCCGGCCTCCTGCTGGGTGAGGTCCAAGACCGCCGTGGTCAGGCGGATGAGGACCTGGAGCGCCTGGGCCGGGTCATCGGGGAGAAGGGGCGTGGTTTTCATGGCTCCGTTAGCCTTGCAAGGCCCGTGCCATAGGGCCGGTAAACCTGCGAATCAACGTACCCCAATAGACCAAATACCCCCCAAATGGTCTTTTGAATTGCACATGTGCAATTTAGACCTTCCTCCAAGTTGCAGCCCTGCCCCGCCCTACACCGCCCGCAGGGTGTCGTACACGGCCTCGGTGATGCCGCCCTCCACGGCCTGCATGGCCGCAAGGGGCAGGTCCTCCAGCGCGCAGCCGCGCCGCTCGGCCTCCGCCACCAGGGCCCCGGTGATGTGGTGCGCCCGGCGGAAGGAGATATTCAGGTGCATCACCAGCCAATCCGCCAGGCGCGTGGCGTTGGTAAAGCCCACACGGGCCGCCGCGCGCATCGCTCCCTCATCAAACCGCGCGCCGGTGAGCATCCCGGCCATGGCGTCCAGAGACAGGGCCAGGGCGTCGTAGCTGTCAAAAACGGGGCGCTTGTCCTCTTGCATGTCCTTGTTATAGGCCAGGGGCAGGCCCTTCATCACCGCCATCAGGGCCGTGAGGTTGCCCAGCAGGACACCAGCCTTTGCGCGGACCAGCTCCGCCGCGTCTGGGTTTTTCTTCTGTGGCATGATGGACGAGCCCGTGGACCACGCGTCCGGGAGGCGCATGAAGCCAAAGGCCGGCGTGGCCCAGAGGATGATCTCCTCCGCCAGGCGCGAGAGGTGCCCCGCGCACTGCGCGCAGCAAAACAGGAACTCACAGCCGAAGTCCCGCGCCGCGACGGCGTCCATGGTGTTGGCCATGGGGCGGGAAAAGCCCAGGGCCTTGGCCGTCATCGCCCGGTCTATGGGGAAGGGCGTGCCCGCCAGGGCCGCTGCGCCCAGGGGGCTTTCGTTCAGGCGCGCCCGGCAGTCCCTGAGGCGTCCCGCATCCCGCGCCAGCATAGACCGGTACGCGCCCAGGTGCGTGGCCAGGGTCACGGGCTGCGCGGGCTGGAGGTGCGTTAGGCCCGGCATCACGGCGTCCTCGTGCGAGGCTTCCAGGCCCTCCAGCACGGCGCGCAGGGTGGAAATCTTGCCCAGCAGGGTGTCTATGGCTCCCCGGACCCACAGGCGCAGGTCCGTGGCCACCTGGTCGTTGCGGCTGCGGGCTGTGTGCAGCCGCCCAGCCGCATCCCGCCCGATGACCTCGGCCAGGCGGGCCTCTATGTTCATGTGGATGTCCTCCAGGTCCTCCCGAAAGGCCATCTCCCCCCGCTCTATCTCCCCCGCGATCTGCTCCAGCCCCGCATCTATGGCGGCGGCGTCCTGCGCAGAAATGATGCCCTGCGCGCCCAGCATGGCCGCGTGCGCGCGGGAGCCCGCGATGTCCTGGCGCCACAGGCGGTGGTCCACGGAGATTGAGGCGTTTATGGCGGCCATGCCCTCGGCCACGCCCTGGGCAAAGCGCCCGCCCCAGATGGTGCTCGTGGTGCTCATGGTGCGTAACACTATGCCAGGGGCCGGGGGAAGGGAAGGCCCGACGGAAGTTTTTTATATTACCTGGACACGCCCCCCCCACTGGAAAAGGGGCGCTCGGGCGGCTCTGGGTCTGGCCACGTGCTGCGCCGCAGCATAACACAGGCCCCGCAGGCCGCGAAAATAGTGTATAGTCAGAGCCATAGGCGGCCCTGTCCTCGCGAGAAGCAGCCCAAAATTGCTACCGCCCCGCCACCGCTGTGCTACCGCCCCGCCACCGCTGTGCTACCGCCCCGCCACCGCCCAGATACCGCTCCGCTGCCGCTGGGCCGCCGCGCCGATACCGCCCAGCCACCATTTTGCGTGCCTTCTCCAGAGAGTGCTTGTGCCGCGCATGCCCACTTTCTACCTTCTTGTTGACATGGAAGATCAGCCCCCTTTGGATGCATATCTCCTGTGCGCGACACCCCGTACGGGGCGAGAGACGCGCGCGATTTTTTCGCATTTTGCACCAAAAAGTTCTTGACACGGCGGGGGGGGGGGTTAACATGCCTTAGAAAAACTCTCAGGGGGAAACATGACAAAACTAAAAGACAAAATAAACAAAGTAAACAGGGTATTGGCTAAACCTAAATATGCCTTCGGTTTAGCATCTGCGG
>Ga0272443_10000703_pt1 | contig 57397 bp, 52 predicted proteins | sample SSMAcet12_FD_193581 | JGI IMG/M metagenome (GOLD analysis project Ga0272443, IMG submission 193581) | Marine sediment archaeal communities from Little Sippewissett salt marsh, Falmouth, MA, United States - SSM-Acet-12 | ecosystem: Environmental > Aquatic > Marine > Wetlands > Sediment ... | reverse complement strand
TGGCAGATGGATCCCTCAGAACATGCCGTTCCGAAGAGCACGGTGCATCGAGAAGAATCGAATCATACCTCTCGCTCTCATATAAAGCCCACTTGCTCGCATCATGACTGGTGATGCGTATCCTGTTCCTCACTTCTTCACTGGTGTATGTATCAAGGACCCGGTGAAGCCGTGCCCGCCTTTGAGAAGACCTGTCATTGCATACAAGTGTTCCGGTATCCCCGAGTTGTGTGCTGAGAATAAGAGATTTCCCACCGGGCGCTGCACACATGTCAAGAACCGTACTGTCAGGGGAGACCGGAAGGGCCTGAGCTGCGATCACACTGGCCTCATCAAGGTAGTATGGGGCGTCTCTTGAATCGAGAGGTATCTGATGGGGCTCTGACAGGAGAGCCTCCTGAAGTCCATCCCATCGGTCTGCGTATATCTTACGGTAGTATGCATCGAACGATACCTTCTCACGTGTCTTGCCCATGAACATACCTTAGCTGAGTTTCAGTTGTCTGTCCACTAGGTTCAGGATGTGAGAAAGGTGATGAGAAAGCCGGTCGCAAAGAGGGCAGAGGCGAGGGTGCAGAAGATGTGCCATACGGCGTGGGAATAGGGAATGCGTTTGAGTGCATAGAAGATGACACCTATGGTATAGGTTACGCCCCCTCCGATTACAAAGAAAAAGAGTCTCGAGGGAAGGACAGCCACTACGTCGTTCCACACAAGAACTATGGACCATCCCATCAGGAGGTACAGAATGACGTGAAGGGCTCGCAGCCTTCCCCAGAAGATGATGGTGAAAGTGCTTCCCATCACAAGGAAGAGGGTGAGAAAGATAAACAGCAGGGAAGCCCAGGAAGTAGAGGTATACATGAGAAACGGAGCATAGGTTCCCCAGATGAGAAGATAAATGTTGAGATGATCCAGAATCCGTCCTACACGCTTGAGAGTGCCGGTGGGTGCCCAATGGTAGAATGTGCTTGAAGAGAAAAGAAGCAGCTGAGTGAGACTGAACAGTATCATACTGCCGTATACCATTGTCGTGGGAAACCTCTGTGCGTTCATGATCACGACGATGAGATACCCAAAAGCTGCCACAGAGGCAATGAGGTGTGTGACCGTGTTAGCCTTTTCTTCCGGCTGTGATACGTTGTCGTGAAGTGTAATATGGCTATCAATCCATGCAGTTATCTGTTTCATAGTCCTATGGATACCCCAATCCGGGAAGGAGTACAATAGTGTGTATCTACTAAACGATGAAAATCAGCCGATAAGAATATACCAGTAACCGTCATACTATCCCCGCACGGAGCGTAGCACGTATGCTTATATGAATATGGCCTCCTGGAGGAAAGGAAACGGGGACCGTTATGGTCCCCGTCATATTCTAGAGTACGTTCTTCAGGAAATTCTTCAGTTTTTCATGCTTCGGATGCTCGAAGATCTCTTTCGGACTTCCTTCTTCCATGATCAGTCCATCGGCCATGAATACGACTCGATCGGCCACTTCCTTGGCAAAACCCATTTCATGAGTGACGCAGAGCATGGTCATGCCCTGTTTTGCGAGGCTCTTCATGACTGCGAGCACCTCACCTACGAGTTCAGGGTCCAGGGCGCTGGTCGGTTCATCGAAAAGCATGATCTCCGGTTCCATGGCGAGTGCTCGGGCGATAGCGACACGCTGCTGCTGGCCGCCCGAAAGCTTGCTCGGATATACATCGATCTTATCCGACAGGCCGACTCTCTCGATAAGCCTGGTTGCCGATTCTATCGCCTCTGCCCGCGATTTTTTGCGGATCAGGATAGGAGCAAGGATCAGGTTCTCAAGGACAGTCTTGTGAGGAAAGAGATTGAACCGCTGGAACACCATCCCCATTTCAAGAAGGAGCGCCTTCTGTTTGTCAGCCGGAACCCGGTGGACGGTATGGTTGTGTTTTCTGTCAAGGAAGAGTTCATCCTCTACGAATATCCTTCCGCTCGTGATCTGCTCAAGGTGATTGAGAGACCGCAGGTAGGTAGACTTTCCTGCACCGGAAGGGCCGATGATGACGATTACTTCACCTTTTTTCACCGCAAGGTCAACATCCTTGAGGACCTCAAGATGACCGAAGGATTTACAGAGTTTCTCGGTTCGTATGAGAAATTCATATTCATGTGGAGTCTGTGTATTATTCATAGATCGATAACCTCTCTTCCATCTTTCCGAACAACCAGGTGAAGATGCCGGTTACGATAAGGTAGATGACAAGTGCGGGAAGGAAAACCAGATAATTGCCCTCACTGGTCATGATTGTCTTGGAAATCGTTGTGATATCCATCAGCGAGATGGCAAAGACAAGTGAGACATCTTTGATCATCATGATGAATTCATTCGAAAGAGGCGGAATCATCCGTCGTGTCGCCTGAGGGATGATGATATGTCTCATAGTCTGAGCATAACCCAGTCCCAGAGCCTTCGCCGCTTCGTGCTGTCCCTTGTCGATAGACTGGATAGCCGCACGTACTATTTCGGCACAATAGGCTGCTGAGTTCAGCGAAAAAGCTATCAGGGCTGCAACAAACGCGCCCTTGTATACTGCCTGCGGGTCTCCCATATCAAACAGACCTCTCCAGGAGAATCCGAAGATGCCCGGTATGGAAAAATAGACGACAAAGAGCTGTATCAACAGGGGAGTGCCGCGAAAGAAAAATACATAGGCACTGCTTACCTTGCTGATGATCTTGTTTGTCGAGATCTTGCCAAGTGCAAGGAAGACACTGAAGATGAATCCGATGAAAATCGAAGATGTAGTGAGCAGGAGGGTAAGTTTGACTCCGTGCAGGAGGTTCTGCCCGATACCGAGCATCCTGTAGGTGTAGTTGACCATCTGTCCTGTAAACTTTCCAAATCCTTCATCAGCATGGAACATCGATCCTGCGAAACCTATGTATGCTTCATGAAAAGCATTGGCACCTCCGGTCGAGAAGGAGAGGTATCTGATGGCCTTGAAATCGTTATATGTGATTGTTAGACGTTTTCTGGAACTGTCCTTTTCAGCCTCGATCATCTCCTTCACGGTGACAGAGGCATTCTCCATCATCTCGCTTTCGGAGATATTGATGATTGACAGGACAATGTATACAAGAACAACTGCCATAAAAAGTATGGCAGCTGTTTTTGAAGATTGATCCCATTCTCTGACGTGTATGAGTTTCTTTAGGAAATTCTTCATGTGGATCCTGATTTTATGCACCGAACCAGTAGGCGATGCTCTCTTTGAAGAAACCTTCTTCTTTCAGTTCTGCGATAGCTTCGTTGATGGCTTCAACCAGTGCGGTATTGCCTTTCGTTACTGCAACTCCGAACTGTTCCGCCTCACTCTTGTCGAGGTAGACGATTTTATACTTGTCAGGGTACTTTCCGACCTGACCGTCAGCTACGGTTGAGTCTACCACAACAGCGTCGATCTCGTTGTTATCGAGCTGGGTGAAGCAGGTGATGATCTTTTCATTCTGAGCGAGGGTGCAGTTAAGAGATCCGGTAGAGATGTAATCGGATATAAGGATATCAGAGGTCGTCTCTTTCTGGACTGCAAGGGCGAGCCCGTCAAGGTCAAGGAATCCGTCAACTTCGAGATCGGAATCAGTGCGAACAACGACTGCCTGATAGTTATCGATATAGGGATCGGAGAAATCCATGGATTCTTTTCTTTCTTCGGTAATGGTCACAGCTGAGATAACAGCGTCATAATTGACTCCGATACCCTGAAAGATCCCGTCCCATGCAGTATTGATGAAGACAACTTCAACACCAAGTTTCTCACCCAGTGCTTTTGCAAAGTCTATGTCATATCCGATAGGCGTCACACCGTCATTTGCGAAATCTTCAAAAGGAGGATAGCCGATCTCTACACCGATGGCCAGTGTGCCTTCTTTCATAAGATTAAGCTCTGATGCCGGTGCTTCCTGCTCCTGAGCACCTCCTGCTGTTATCGAGAACAGTGCGACCATGAGTACCAATGCAGCAACAATGATTTTTTTCATATTAACTCCTATGCATTATGATGATAAAGGCAATTGTAAATATTTATGCATGAGAAGTCAATAATTATACAATAATTCAAGTCAAAGAATAACGGTAACGATGATTCCTATCAGAAGGCCGAGGCCGAAGCCGCCGAATACCTGATTGAACGAGTGGCCGAGCATCGTTTTGAGATTCTCCGGGGTGAACTGTCCCTCTTCGTGAATTGTTGCGAAAAGTTTGCTCCAGTCATTGATGATCTGAGCCTGTTTACCGGCCTCTCTTCTGATGCCCATAGCATCATGGATGACGATTGCGGCAAAGGTAAGGGAGATCGCGAAGTAGTAGTTCTGCCACCCTTCGAGCAGGAAGATACTTGTACACAGAGCGACGACCGAGGCCGTATGGGAGGAAGGCATCCCTCCGGTCGAAATGAACAGGGTCGGATCAAACTTCTTTTCAACCGGATAGAGGAGAAACGGTTTCACGAACTGGGCGATTAACGCTGCAAGTATCGCACTGAGCAATGGACGGTTTTGAAGCAATTCTTCCATGAATAGTATTATTCACAGATTAGTAGATAAATTCAACTATGCATTATCAGGAATGCAATAAAATTGGCTAGTGCCCGGGAAATATCGGGTCAACCACTTGATAGACAGCGTCTAACTCTTTAGATTTCTGACCATGAAGATTGTCGGCAGTTCACCGGAGATACTGAATCTTTCCATCATCTCATTCACCTCTCAGATGGCTATCACGAGTGTTAATCTTGCACTTGTCTATGTCCTCAAGATCCATTTTGCAGTCTCTTCCCAGGTTATCGGATTCTCTGCGGCAACCTATACCTTCAGCTACTTCGTGTTCTGTGCTGTGGTGGACCCCATCGCTTCCAAATTACGCCCCTCGACATCGATCATTATCAGTATGCTCGGCATGGCATCAAGTATTTTCGCAATCCTTTTTTTTGAAAAAGTCTGGATGGTGTTTCCCGCCCTCCTTCTCTACGGTTTCTTTATGGCTTTTCACTGGCCTCAACTGGCAGGATGGATGGCCCGGGGAAAAGAGGGGCACCTGCTGAGCCGAGCTACCGGAGCCTTCAATGTATCCTGGTCACTGGGTGTCGCGCTCTCCCCTCTGGTGACAGGGTTCATTGTGGAAATAAATTCGATTCTGGCACTTCAGGTCTTTATCGCACTGTTTCTCTTCGTGGCTGCTGTTACCGCGGTATTCACTGCAACAACACCGGCTATGAGAGGTGCTGTGAGTGAACATACCACCAGGAAAATGCATGCGGGAAGAGATAATTCCACACCGCTGAGATTTGTCTCTTGGGTAGGCAACCTTTCGTTCTATGTGGTGCTGGCCGTGATTCTGACGATTTATCCCCTGTTTGCATTTGATGCTCTTCCCTATAGAGCCAGCAGTGTCGGTCTCCTTCTGTTCATCAGGGGACTGTTTTCTGTCGTGGTGTTCGTCTTCATGGGGAAAACGAAATTCTGGCATTTCAGGAAATCTCTTATAGCTGCTGTTCTCATTTCGGCCTCAATTCTCACCTTTTTTGCCAGGTATATCGTTTCCTTTTCAGGGTATCTCGTGTTTTTTATGCTGTTTGGTGTCCTTTTTTCAGCGATGTACTCATTCAGTATATTCCATGGTTTTTCAGGAAGCATCAACCGTACCCGTCGTATGCTGATCCATGAATCGCTTCTCACCGTAGGGTCTGTGATTGGCAACACCTTCGGAGCTTCCCTGTATCAGTATTATTCGTTCTCTTCGGTTCTGATGATGTGCAGCATCCTGCTGCTTCTTCCTCTTGTGCTCCTGCTTGTACCTGAAACTCAGAAAAGAATGGCCTAGGTCTTCACCATTTCGCAATTTTTCACCACAATAGGGGTATCGCAGAATCCAGGAGGAATCAATGGGGCAGAATGTAACCTATAAAATTCTCAGCGAGCATCTTGAAAAAGGATCTCTTGAGAAAGGAAACCCGGTATCTATACGGATCGATCAGACGCTGACTCAGGATGCAACCGGTACGATGGCGTACCTGCAGTTCGAAGCTCTCGGTCTACCCAGGGTTCAGAATGAACTTGCTGTGAGCTATGTTGACCACAACACAGTACAGGTCGGTTTTGAAAATGCAGATGACCACGCCTACCTGAAAAGTGTCGCAGAGCGATATCATATCGTCTTCAGCAGACCGGGAAACGGTATCTGTCACCAGGTTCACCTCGAGCGCTTCGGTGCTCCGGGAAAGACGTTACTCGGCAGTGATTCTCACACTCCCACCGGCGGAGGCCTTTCCATGATCTCAATCGGAGCCGGAGGTCTGGATATCGCTGTTGCAATGGCAGGAAAACCCTTTCAGATTATCTCTCCAAAGGTTGTAGGAATTAAACTGACTGGCAAACTCAGAAACTTCGTGAGTGCTAAGGATGTGATCCTCACCGTACTTGAACACTATGGGGTAAAAGGCAATGTGAACACTGTCTTCGAGTATTTCGGAGCAGGTGTGAAGAACCTGAGTGTTCCTGAACGAGCAACGATCTGTAATATGGGTGCAGAAGCCGGAGTCACCACTTCGCTGTTCCCCAGTGACTCGCTGACAGAGGAGTTCCTCGTTAAACACGGCAGGGGAGAGCTGTATAGAGAACTCTCCAGTGACGGAGAGGATACGTACGATGAGGTGTTCGAGATAGATCTGGCACGGGTCACCCCCAAGACAGCGGCTCCTCACTCACCGGGTAATGTTATGGATGTGCATGATGTCGAAGGGATGAAGGTTGATCAGGTGCTTATCGGTTCCTGTACCAACAGTTCCTATCAGGACATGCGTCGTGTCGCAGATATTCTGAAGGGCCATACCGTTCATCCGGATGTCTCTCTCGGGATTGCTCCCGGATCGAGAGAGGTCCTCATGATGCTCTCTCAGGACGGTTCCCTTGCCTCCTTTATTGCCAGCGGTGCAAGAATCCTCGAATCAGCATGCGGTTTCTGTATCGGGAACCATCAGTCTCCGGGAAGTAATGCTGTGTCTCTGAGAACGAATAACAGGAACTTTGAAGGGAGAAGCGGCACGAAGAGCGCTCAGGTCTACCTGGTCTCGCCAGAGACTGCTGCTTTGAGTGCTATTGCCGGTACTTTTGTAAATCCTCTCAGTGCCCATGGTATTCCTTATCCACCTGAGGGCGGACTGAGTGACTTCATAGTTGATGATGAGATGTTTATATTCCCTCCAGAAGACGGCTCCAGAATTGAAGTGCAGAGAGGACCGAATATTGGCGCACCTCCGAAGGGTTCGCCGATCAAGGACACTATCAGCGGGGAAGTGACTCTCAAGGTGACCGATAAGATCACCACTGACCATATCATGCCTGCCGGACAGCGTCTCAAGTTCCGATCGAATATTCCCGAGTATGCGAAGTACACCTTTGAACCGGTGGATCCTACGTTCCATGACCGTTGTCAGGAAAACCAGAAGGATAAAAAAGCCAATATCATCATCGCAGGGGCGAGTTACGGGCAGGGGTCATCACGTGAACACGCGGCAATATGTCCGATGTATCTCGGTGTGGAGGCGATAATATCGAAGGGATTTGAGAGAATTCATCATACGAACCTGTGCAACTTCGGTATTCTTCCCCTCGAGTTCCAGGACGAATCGGACTATGACAGTATCGATCAGGGAGATGAGATCGTCATAGAAGGTGTTGCAGAACAACTCGAACGGTACAGTATGGAAGGGATTGTCTTTATCGTGAAGAACGTGACAAAGGGAACAACCTTCAGCGCAGTTGCCAGGCTCACTCCCACCCAGGTAGCCTACTTGAAATCAGGCGGATTACTTGAGTATATGAAAGGGTAGGGGTCTCCCATAGACTGGCTGGTACTGTATGCCGCCATGTTCATGGTAGTGATAGAAAAAACACGGGCTGCCTTCCATCGCTGTTGAGGGGAATGCAGCCCGCTGATGTGTCTGGGTCTGAGACTGGTTATCGTTCGTTGAGAGGGGGAACCTTACGCTGAGTCGGTCCCACATAGACCTGCCGGGGGCGTCCGATCTTGCCGAAGGGATCCTTCTTCCACTCAAGCCAGTGTGCTATCCAGCCCGGTAACCGACCGATAGCGAACATTGCTGTAAACATATTTGTAGGAATTCCCATCCGTCTGAAAGTAAGGCCTGTATAGAAGTCGACATTCGGATACAGTCCGCGCTCTATGAAATAGGGGTCCTGCGTTGCCCGCTCTTCGAGCTCAAGGGCAATATCGAGCAGAGGATCCTGCTCTCCTCCCTCACTCAACACTTCCTTACACAATTTCTTGGCAATCTTCGCTCTGGGGTCAAAAGTTTTATACACCCTGTGGCCGAATCCCATCAGTCGGAAGGTCGAGTTCTTATCCTTAGCCTTTGCAATGATATCATCTACAGACCACTGATTCTCGTACGCTTCCTCAAGCATCTCGATCACAGCCTGGTTGGCTCCACCGTGTTTGAACCCCCATAAGGCGGCAAGACCGGCAGAGATCGATGCGTAGAGGTTCGCTCCACTGCTGGCAATCAGTCTGACAGCAGTGGTCGAACAGTTCTGTTCGTGGTCTGCATGAAGGATCAGCAGCTGATTGAGCGCTTTCACATGAAGCGGGTTGATCTGGTACTCGAACACCGGTGATTTGAACATCATGTTAAGGAAGTTCTCACAATAGCTCAGCTTATATGAGGGGTTCACAAAATCCTCTCCCTTCATATGGCGATACTGGAACGCAGTGATGGTACGTATCTTGGAAACGAGCCGGGTCACTGCAAAGTCAACCGACAGTTCGGGGTCAATATCATCCATCTCAGGATAGAAGGCACTCAGCGAGGCACTCATAGCAGCAAGAACCGCCATCGGGTGAGCATCAAACGGGTAGCCTCTGAAGAAGCTCTGCATATCGTAGTGCAGGAGTGATTCCTTATTTAAAAGATCCGCGTATCGTTTTCGTTCCTTTGCATCAGGTAGTTCTCCTTTTATAAGAAGATAAGCTACCTCGACGAAATCGCAGTTCTGAACAAGATCCTCGATATCGTATCCACGATAGCGCAGGATGCCTTCCTCACCGTTCACGTAACAGATGGAGGAGTCACAGCTTCCTGTGTTCACGAATCCGGGGTCATAGGTAATATACCCGGTCTCCTTCCTGAGAGCATGGATATCGATTGCACGACCTCCCATCGTATCTTCGATGACCGGTATCTGGACCGGATCCTTTCTGTCGGGGAGTATTAATGTCGCGAAGTCCTTGTGTTCAATTCCCATAGTACCTCCTCAGAATCAGAACAGGTGTGTACCGTTGATTCTATCTAATGCTTTTATGAGCGCCTGTGTTCCCAGCGCCCCCTCATCGGTATCCATCATCCCTTGATAGAGTTCCTGTACAAGGGACAGTGCCGGCAGGGTAAGACCCATATGGCCCGCTTCTGCGAGTGCGATCCCCATATCCTTCACGAAATGACTGATCATGAATCCCGGATCGTAGTTTCCCCTTGAGATTCGCGGTGCAAGGTTGTCCAGAGTCCAGCATCCTGCAGCGCCCTTGCTGATCGTAGAAATCAGGGTGTCAATATCCAGTCCCGCCTTCCTTCCGTAAAGCAGTGATTCACAGACACCCGCCATGGTCCCGGCAATGACGATCTGATTGCACATTTTTGTATGCTGACCGCTACCGGCTTTTCCCTGCAGTATAGCATGGCCCATTTTTTTGAAATAGGGTTCGACACTGACGAAGGTCTCGCTCTCTCCTCCTGCCATGATAGAAAGGGTTCCGTTTCTTGCACCTACATCTCCACCGGAGACCGGTGCATCAATGCTTGAAATTCCAAGTTTCTTTCCTTCCTCATAGATCTCAATGGCGAGGGAAGGTTCGGTAGTAGTCATATCGACGACGATCTGTCCCGATTTCCCGGCCGCGAAGATCCCGTCAGATCCGAAATAGACTTCCCTGACATCACTGGGGTGCCCCACGATTGTAAAAACGATGTCTGACTGTTCAGCGATTTCCTTCGGCGAAGCAAGTACTACGGCGCCCTTTTCCTGCAGGGCTTTTGTCTTGGCTTTCGTGCGGTTGTACACCACGGTCCTGTCGGCAAGGGACATGACATGGGAACACATCGAACTGCCCATCACCCCTGTACCGATCCATCCAATAGTCTTTGACATACTGTGACATCCTCCTGTATCTTTTGTATCCGATAAGTATCCTTTCATGCAAGATGCAGCATTGATACTGCCTGAGCCGGTTATTTTGTGATAACAAAAAAGCCTCCCAGACATAGCGATCTGAGAAGCTCTTCAACAGGCCTTGCGGCAGTCTCTATTCCATCTCTTTCGCTTTCAACCAGTAATGGTGAGCCTGCAGTCGGATTCCATTGATATTGATGAAACCCTTGCAATCAACAGGCTGGTACCCTCCGCTGACTTCCATCGAACCCAGTTTTTCATTGTACAGTGAGTAGGGACTCGAAACTCCTGCACTGATCATATTCCCTTTGTAAATGGCGACCTTGGCCACTCCGGTAATCAGTTCCTGACTTTTATTGATTGCAGCGGAGAGAAAGTCGAATTCAGGACTGAACCAGTATCCATTGTAGATGAGTTCAGCGAACTTGGGAATCAGAGAGTCTCTGAGGTGCATGACTTCCTTGTCCATACAGATCCCTTCAAGGTCACGGTGAGCAAACCAGAGAATCGTTCCCCCCGGAGTCTCATACACACCTCTGCTCTTGATACCGACATACCTGTTCTCCACCATATCCACTCTTCCTATCGCATTATCGTGACCTATCTTGTTCATGTACGTGAACAGTTCAAGCGGAGTGTCAACAACGGTACCGTCATTCTCGTTGGTGACCTTAGTAGGAATACCATCCTCGAATTCGATCGCCAGTATTGTTGTTTCATCCGGTGCATCCCAGGGATTGACCGTGTGGCTGAACACATCAGAGGGGCAGGCGAGAGCGGGATCCTCAAGTATCCCGGCTTCGTGCGAGATGTGAAGGAGGTTCTCATCCTCGCTATACGGTTTTTTCGTGGAGGCCTTAACCGGAATATTATACTTTTCGGCATAGGCTATCATCTGACTTCTGCCCTCAAATTCGCTGAGCCATTCGGGATCCTTCCACGGAGCAATGATCTTCACCTCCGGCATCAGAGCATAGAAGGCGAGTTCGAACCTCACCTGGTCATTGCCCTTGCCGGTTGCACCGTGCGCAACGTACACGGTACCTTCCTTCTTGGCTATTTCAATATGGCGTTTGGCGATGATCGGTCGGGCGATCGATGTTCCCAGAAGGTACTTGCCTTCGTACACCGCATTTGCCTTGAGCGCGTGATAGATGTAGTCGGTGACAAGTTCCTCTTTAAGATCCTCGACATAGACCTTGGAGGCTCCTGTTGCCAGAGCTTTCTCCCTGATAGCCTCGAAATCCTCCTGCTGTCCAACATCGGCAACGTAAGCGATGACTTCAAAACCTTTGTTCGCAAGCCACTTGAGGATAACAGAGGTGTCAAGTCCTCCACTGTACGCTAATACTACTTTCTTTTTTTCCATGATATCTGTTCCGCCTTATCGGTATAATGTATATTGATTCTCTAAAACCGTGTGTTCACCCTATATATTGCATATTAATAAAGAAAAATCAAGCTTTAGATGTATAAATATACAAAAAGTTTATTGGATGCGTGTCAGTGTCGTCCTGCGTGTGACGGAAAGGTCTCCAGGACTGAGGTCAGAAACCAGAGACTTCATGTACGGGCTCCGCTCCCCTTCTCTCGTCAGGGAGTATTCAATACGCAAAGAGGAGAAGGCCTCAGTCTCATCCTGCAAATAGCGTAGGGTATAATTGACAGGGAACCGCTGGGGATTCGTGATCTGCTGAGAGACGATCAGGGTATCTGTCTCATTATTTGCTGATTCACCGTACATGCTGATGGTGAGAGTTACCCGTGAAGGGAAATAGAGGTTATCAGGATAGGAGACTACCCCGTCGTGTATGGAGTAGGGTACCACCTGAGAATGAGATATTTCCTCAGACGTGAAAGAACACCCAAAGAGAACGAGAAAGATGGTGATAACAGTGGTCAGCAGAAACATTCTCTTCATGTCGATACTATACAGTACCTGTTGAGTTTGATAAAGATGGATACGTTGAACAAGCTCATTTCTGTACGGATGAGCTCAATGCACTCTCATGAGCATGGACCGTTTGCTATAGTGTGGCCAAAACTGGAACTAATGACTATATTAATAGAGAGTAATTTTATACTATCTGGAAAAAAAAGTTTTACTCTCTTTCAATATAGATATTTATTAGAATACATCTTTCGTGTATAATTCAATTCGGAACCACACATGCTCACCATAGGTTATCTGGAAATATGTAGGAAAACAGCTGTGTTGTTGTCAATGATAATCAAGACGGGTTGCATGAGCGACCCCCCAGGAGAAGCGTATGAATACATATCAACACAGGTCTTATATTGAAGTCCTCAGGGCCCATGGCATCAGACCACTCAACCATCGTGTTGCGGTCTACGAGTATCTTGCAAAGCATCCAGTTCATCCGACTGCAGATCAGATCTATACAGATCTGAGGAAAAATATGGCTTCTATCTCACGTACTACTGTCTACAATGTGCTGCATCTTCTTGCTGAGAAGAACGTCATTACTCCCATCACGATAGACCCGAAGGAACTGCGGTTCGACGCGAACACACATGAACATGTTCATTTCCTCTGTGAGAAATGTCACCGTGTGTTTGACCTCGAATCCATGGAGAATCAGCCGAACGTTTCTGTTCCCGACGGGTTCTCCGTCAGTTCCGTAGCGCTGTACGTGAAAGGAACCTGCCCTGCCTGTTCTGACTAAAGGAAGGTCACACTGGTATGGTGTATGATATGCTGCACTATCAAACAAAGCTCCCTGAGGGGAGCTTTTTCATGGTCCCATAAATCCTTTTCTCCAGGAAGCAGACCGAAAGCTGTACAGGGAACTGAAAACAGACCCTTCAGATGATAACCTGAAGGGTCTGCCGGTATGTAACGATACTAATAGTCTATAGTCGTCAGTCGAGAACTTTAGGGCCGTACAATGTATCGAAATAGAGCATGTCAGTAGAAAGTATCTTATCGAGTCCGGGAATCGTTTTCCTGTAGGACTCCAGGGTTCTCCAGAGTTCGAAGAAATCGGGGTCTGCCTCATAGCTTTCAGCATAGATTCTTGTTGACTCGGCATCCGCCTTACCCTTGATATCCTCGCTTTGAGCATAGGCCTGCGAAATGATCACCTTCTTGTCATTCTCGGTTTTACCGATCCATTTCGCCATCTGACCTTCACCATACGATCTATAGGCTTCCGCAATCTGATTTCGTTCCTTTATCATTCTCTGATACACACTCTGAGTAAGATCATCACTGTATCTGATCTGTCTGATAACGATATCAATCACCTCTATACCGAACTCGGTAGTGAACTGGCTGGCCATCTCAAGCATTCTCTTGGAGAGCTCTTCTCGGCCGATATAGATCACTTCCTGCTGTATTTCAGTTCGAGTGAGGTTTCTCAGCTGCTCAGCATCTTCAAGACTTTCAACGTTCTGTGCCTGATCCTCGATCTTAAGAATATTGATCTTGTTGGTGTTCCTGACGGCTTCGTTGAGGTAGTTCTCACTGATGACGGTTCTGATAGTCGAATCGATCACATCATTCAGGCGGAGAAGCGCATTGGGAACAGTGGTCACAGACTGATAGAAGAGACCGGGGTCAGTGATCTTCCACCGTGCGGTGGTATCTACCCAGATGAACTGATTTTCCTTTGTCGGAATTCTCTGAGCATCCCCGTCCCAGCTCATAATCTTCTTCGGATAGATAATGACTGTATCTACAACAGGAACGCGGATCTTGAGACCTGCATCCTCATGTGTGTTCACTATACGACCGAAACGGGTGATGACTGCAAGTTCTCCCTCTTCAAGGATGAAGAATGGGCCGAGAAGGAGGAATATCACAATAAGTACAAGAGCGATGACGCCGGTAGTTATAAGTTTCTTCATTTGACACCTCCCTGACTCTGTACCTGGGATATAGGCAGGAAGTTTTCAAGTGATTTGTCGATCAGTGTGATAGAACCCTCCTCAGTAGCAGTGAGGATATCTTCCAGTGTCTCGATATACAGTCTCCTGCTGGTGATTTCTTTGCTTTCTTCGTATGCCTGACGAACCTGGTTGAATCGGGCTACATCACCGGTTGCATTGTTCACGCGCTCTGCAGCATATCCTTCGGCAACCTGAATGATCTTGCTGGCTTCACCCTGCGCTTTCGGAATCTCCTTATTATAGGATTGTTTTCCTTCATTGATCAGTCGGTTCATGTCCTGTATAGCTTTGTTGACATCTTCAAAAGCATCCTGAACCTCACCTTCGGGGGGGACGATATTCTGAAGTTTCACTGTCACTATTCTGACCCCCAGACCGTATGAGTCAAAAGCACTCTGCATCCGTTCCTGTGATTCAACTTCAATGGATGTTCTTTCACTGCTCATGATTGCAAGAATTGGAAGGTCACCGACAAGCTGGTTTATCACGCTCTGAGAAATATCCCGTATTGTTTTATCTCGTTCACGGACATTGAACAGCCAGGCTGCAGGGTCTTCAATCCTGTACTGAATGATCCACTGGACATCAACAATGTTTAGATCCCCGGTCAGCATGATCGAATCCCCGGCAGTGGAGCCTGAGGGCGTGCTCATGAAACTACTGGAGAGAGAAGAGCTCTGGGAACCTTGACCGAACGTCATGGTCTGAACAATTCGTGTTGGAACATTGAAGTTCCTGTCGATACCGAACGGCAGTTTAGTCTGCAGACCCGGACCTACTGTTCTGTTGAACTTGCCAAATCTGAGCACAACTGACTGTTCACTCTGATCCACTACAAAGAAACTGCTCATGACCGTTATAATAAGCAATACGATCGCTATGGCAGCTACTATCAGTTTAGGACTCAGGCGAAACTGCGGTCGGGATGAACCCGAGTTTTCCATTATTTTCCTCCTCGATGAATCCGGAAGAAGGCAGCTGACTCAAATCCAGCCCCTTTATATCCGGTCATAGTATTAATGTAATGCAGATATCAGTCATGGTCAATGAACGACAGTTATCGATTATTGTCTGCCCCGGTCTTTTTTGCATGACATACTACTGCTCCCGGGAACACCCGCAGTGGATGATGAGAAGGAATGAATACCTTATGCAGTGCATAGTCAATACGGTTTTACCGCTCTGCGTGTTCTGTCTGACCGGCCGGTATCGGTACCTTCGGCGGCAGAGGAAACGCGGTTGCGGATCAACTTCACCCATATTCTTTGTTCTCGCCCGATTGAAAAAGAGAGGCACAGGAGGTATAGTACATGACATGAAAAAACGACTCGTCACCTCAGCCCTTCCCTATGTGAACAACATTCCCCATCTGGGAAATCTTCTACAGGTTCTATCTGCCGACTGTTTCAGCCGTTTCTGCCGAATGAAAGGGTATGAGACACTGTATGTTTGCGGAACCGATGAGTACGGCACTGCAAGTGAGACACGTGCTCTTCAGGAAGGACTCACGCCCAGGGAGCTCTGTGACCGCTATCATGCTATCCATCGTGATATATATACATGGTTTGAGATCGATTTCGACCATTTCGGACGGACGAGCACTCAGTACCAGACCGATATCGTACAGGATATCTTCACCAAGGTGGATAAGGCCGGCTATATCTTTGAAAAAACGATAGAGCAGCTCTATTGTGAACATGACGATCGATTCCTCGCTGACCGTTTCGTCACCGGGATATGCCCGAAATGCGGAGCCTCAGGAGCTCGGGGAGACCAATGTGACTCCTGCCAGTCCCTTCTTGACCCTTCCGAACTGATAGAGCCCACCTGTTCCGTGTGCGGCAACACCCCTGTGATGAAGAGCACTAAGCACCTCTATATCGATCTGCCCAAGGCTCTCCCGCTGCTGCAGGAGTGGATGGATACAGCTTCGGTGGAAGGTTTCTGGGCAAAGAACGCGATACAGGTCACTAAAGGCTGGATTCGGGACGGACTCAAGGAACGGGCAATTACCCGCGACCTCAAATGGGGAATCCCTGTTCCGAAGAAGGGGTACGAAAACAAGGTTTTCTATGTCTGGTTCGATGCTCCGATCGGCTATATTTCGATAACCGCTGAGTACACTGACCAGTGGAAACACTGGTGGCACAACAATGACGAAGTTGAGCTTTTCCAGTTCATCGGTAAAGACAATATTCCGTTTCATACCGTAATTTTCCCCTCGTCTCTCCTCGCTTCAGGGGACCCCTGGACGATGTTGCACCATATGAGCAGCTCGGAGTATCTCAACTATGAGGATGGGAAGTTCTCCAAGTCTCTCGGTGTCGGGATTTTCGGCAATGATGTTCAGGATACGGGTATCCCTGCTGATGTGTGGAGATTCTATCTGTTCTATAACCGCCCGGAGAAAGCAGATGTGACCTTCACCTGGAAAGATTTTCAGGAGAAGGTGAACAAGGAGCTGATCGGCAATCTCTCCAACCTGGTCAATAGAACCCTCTCGTTCGTCGAGAAGTTCTATGGTGGTGACCTGCGTGCTTATACTATTGATACGGCTCTGATGGACCAGATCCGTGATCAGGAAAAGATCATCGATTCTGCCTTTGAACGGGCTGAACTGAGAGATGCGCTGCGTGAACTGCTGATCCTTTCATCAATGGGAAACAAGGCTTTCCAGGATGGAGAGCCGTGGAAGATGAGAAAGGAATCACCTGAACAGACCGGAAGCCTTCTCAAGACACTGCTTATACTCATCCGGGATATCGGTTATCTGTCTCAGCCGTTCATGCCCCAGACCTCCAGAAGGATTCTCTCCTTCCTGAGTGCCGAGCAGACCACCTATGAGATGCTCGCTACCGATGAGGGCATCGGAGAACTGAAGCAGATAGAACATCTGTTCAGCAGACTGGAAGATGAACGGATTGAACAACTGCGAAACACCTATAAAGGAAAACAGGATACACAGATGGAACAAGAAACAGTAGAACAGGTAAGCATCGCTCAGGACTTTGCCAACAGGGTTTCCCTCATTGCCGGCAAGATCGTGGAGATAGAACGTCATCCCAAGGGGGAGTTCCTCTACATCATTCAGCTTGATACCGGCAAGGAAGAGCATACTCAAATCGTCTCCTCGATCGTTCCCTACTATTCGGAACAGGAATTACTCGGAAGAACCATCATACTGGTTGAGAACCTCAAGCCTGCAAACTTCCGTTCGGTTAAATCACGAGGTATGCTTCTCGCGGCAAGTGACAGGGATGCAGAGCCTCACACGACCTGTGAAGTGATCTTTGCCGATGATGTTGCCCCGGGCACTGCCTTCCTCCCGGAAGGATCAGAAGCTCCCGAGCAGCGCAAACAGCTGAAGGCGGATGTCTTCTTTGGTTTCAACCTGATCAGTGAGGACGGGATCGTGAAGATCGACGGAAAACCTGTCGCAGCTGACGGCAATGCGCTGAAAGTACACACCTATGTGAACGGAGATATCGGATAAATGCCCCGGCACGTTCATCTTACACCTATCGGTATTGATGAACTTCCCGAAGCAGGGCATCCGCTGACCACCTCGCTGTGGGCCTCTATAAAACACATGAACGGATGGTCAGCCCATCCGTTCTCTATTCCATCCTCAGGAAAACACCTTCTCGTTCTGTCGAAAAAGATTCTCTTTTTCCGTATCGCCTATGTTCCCTATGCCGATCTTGGTGAAGTGTCCGAGGAACTGATGCTGCAGATCACGGATGAAGTGATGAGACTGAGCCGTCTTCCCTTTATTTTCATAAGATACGAGTTCGCCTACGGAATCAGAATCACCGGTTCCTGGTCCAGCCGGAGAGTTCGTCGCTGCCCCTTTGCGATACAGCCCGCCTCTTCAGTACTGATTCATCTGGACGCGGAATACGAAACAGTGCGATCACGCTATACAAAACGGGCAAAACGGGCATTGAGAAAAAGTCGGCAGGCCGCAAGTGACACCATACTTTCTGACAAACAGGACTCTCATATTGATCGCTGGCTGTCTCTGTATCAGGAAACCGCTGCGCGAGATGGTTTTTCCGCAAGGAGCAGGGAATATATTGAAGGAGTGCTGAGGCATCGGGGGGTGCGTCTCTTTCTTGCTGTCTATGATGGAGACATCGTGGGAGGCGTCATCACGGTTGAAAGTGACACTCATATACTCTACCTGTTCGGCGCCACTTCCAGAAACCTCCCGTTTTCGCCAGGATATCAGCTCCAGGATGCTGTCATCCGCTATGCCTGTGATAGCGACCTTGCAGTATATGACCTGCACGGAATCGGGACCGAGGGTGACCATCTGAGTTCCCTTACACTTTTCAAGACATCATTCGGAGGCGAGGTTGTCAGGCGGGAGAGAGGAATCGATGTTGTCCGGCACCCTGTTGGGTATACCCTGTACAGAGCTGGTGAGTCGATCAGGATCACCCATGCAAGAAAGCGTCGTTAAAGGGCTCTGACTTCCTCTGTGAAGGCATCCCCCCTCTCATCGGAATTCCTGAACAGAGTGAAGCTGGCTGAAGAGGGGGAGAGTATCACATCACAGGTCTCACATTCCTTTGCAGCCTGATATGCACAGAGAACTGCTTCCTTCATACTGGAGAAGGGGCCTCTGTAGGGGATATGACTTTTCTCAAGGAGAGGGATGATAGAACGACTGGTCGCTTCTCCAGGGAGGAGACAGATCATCTGTGCCCTTCTGAATGCTTCAGTCAATACCGAATAATCCGACCTCTTATCAGATCCTCCGCAAATGAGAATGTAGCGGTCCTTGTGAGAACGAAGTGTATGTACCGTCGCTTCAGGTATTGTCGCTGCCGAGTCATCATACCAGGCGATGGTATCAATCGAGTGAACAAGCTGATTCCTGTGCGGCAGACCGGTGAGAGTTCCCTGCAGCTCCATTTCATAGAGGTCTGACAGGGAACGATAGATGGTTATATCTTCAGAAATCCGGTACCCGTTCTCAATCAGAAAGCCATAAGCCTGCTTACTGTAGTAGATGGCAGTGCTTTTCAGTGTGTACAGCTGAATCTTCTCATCGACATATTCCCTGACAGACCGGTAGTAATCCTGATGATCAGCGTAGAGGGAGGTCAGGAAGAGGGCAGAGAAGGCTGAACCCTGCGGAATCCCGTACAGGAAAAGATCTCGGATCTGGAAGGAGGATAGTTCTATCACGACAGTGACTTCTCCTTTGATACCTTCAAGAGCCTGAAGAGTCTCAAAGCCGCTTATTCCGATATTTCCGCTTATGAGCACCCGCTTTCCATCCCTCATGAGAAGCTGTTTCAAAGTATGTACTGTTGAACTCTTGCCTTTCGTTCCGCTCACCCCGATCAGATCAATGGAGGAGTGTGATGCGCAGTAGGTGAGCAGTTCTCTGATATCCGTGGTGGTGACAGACTCAAAACCGAGCAGGAGCGGATGAATTGGAGGCACGGCAGGGCTCTTGATGATACAATCGGCCCATCGGACATCTTCTGCCGTATGACCGGCGAGTGCGTACCTGATAGGCAGATCTGCCAGCTGCTCGAGCTGCTCTTCCAGCTGTGCAGGTTCCTTCAAGTCGGTGACACAGACCGAATCACCCCTTTGAGCGAAGTAGCGGGCAGAGGCCGCTCCCCCGCCATGTAGTCCAAGACCGAAGATGAGAACGTTCATAGTAGGATTGATTATATGCTGTGCAGGAGAATTTTCCTACAAGTATCTACTTTTTATGTCATATACCTGATTCCGGGACCCTGTTCCAGGCGGATTAGAGAAAACTAAGGGGAGATGCCCTTGACCTTCATCGCCATACCCTCCATAATAGCCGACGTAATTACATTAAACTTATCGGTAAGGAGTCCTATTGTGCCTTGTGGTAGAAAAAGAAAGCGACATAAGATTGCAACACATAAGCGAAAGAAAAAGCTTAGAAAGAACAGACACAAGAATAAGAAATAATCTTATCCTTCGGCAGTCATGTCAGTAAGAAATCAAGCCACCGGTCGCTCCGGTGGCTTGATGCTTCCTTGACACTCATGGTATCTCTGTGATAGCTTATCGTGACCTCTTTATCCACCATGCGTGGATCATATAGTCCGTAAGGAGGAACTATGAGAAACTATGAATTTACCGTCATCTTTGATCCAACAGAAGATGCGGCGGTACAGGGACTTGAACGGGTGAACGCTCAGTTCGCCGAACATCAAGTCGAAGTCACCAAGAGTGAAGATATGGGTGTGCGCAACCTTGCATACCAGATCAAGAAACAGGACAAAGGCCACTACCATTACATGGAGCTGAGCGCTGACCCGGCAGTCATCGTGACTCTTGAGCATGCATTCAGACTCATGCAGCCGGTACTGAAGTTCCTGTTTGTCGTAAAGGATAAATAGACATAACTGAACAGGAGTGTAACGTATGGCTAACGATATCAACAGCGTCGTCCTCGTCGGAAGACTTACTCGTGATATGGAGCTCAGGTACCTTAACAGTGGAACGGCAGTGGGTCGTTTCTCTCTTGCTGTAAATCGAACGAAGAGGTCAGGAGATGCAAGAGAAGAGGAAGTGAGTTTCTTCGATGTCACGGTATGGGGCCGACAGGGTGAAGTTCTGAACAATTACCTGAGCAAAGGTCGACAGGTGTGCGTGAGTGGAGAACTCCGTCAGAGTCGGTGGGAGCAGGATGGTCAGAGCCGCAGTAGAATCGAGATCGTAGCCAATTCGATACAGCTTCTCGGAGGAAACACTGGATCTTCAGGTCAGAGCGAACGCGGTTCCTATAACAATTCCAACGGTGGATACCAGAGAAATCAGTCTCAGGCACCTTCAGAAGTGAAGCCTCAGAGCAATTCCTCGTTCCCCGGACCGGAACAGTTCGACGATGACATTCCGTTCTAAACCTGCAGGAGGAGAAACATATATCATGGCAGATGATAGAGATAGAAATAGCAATAGCAGAGATGATTCAAATGGCGGAAGAGGCGGTTTTTCCGGACGCCGCTTCAATAAGAGAGGACCTTTCAAGAAGAAGGTCTGTAAGTTTTGTACGCAGGGCCTTGTAGCAGATTACAAGAATCCCGACATGCTCAGACGATATGTGACAGAAAGAGGAAAGATCCTCCCCAGCCGTATCACCGGTAACTGTGCGAAACACCAGAGAGCGCTTACGACAGAGATTAAGCGTGCACGTGTACTTGCATACCTTCCTTTCGACAGAAAGTAAGGGTTTGCGGGTATGAAAGAGTACGACAGCCGTTTTCTTGTCGGTCTGCTGCTGCCTTCGGTACTTTCCTTCGGTGCGTACCTGGCAACTTCATCGGGAGTGCTGAGCATTCTGCCTCTCCTTCTGATGAGCGAACGACTTGATGAGATGTGGAAGAAAGTCACCAGCGTTTCCCTTGTGGTCATAGCAGTGATTGCACTCCATGTCATACAGCTGAAGGATATCTTTCAGGATATGAGTTCGACAACAGGGGTTCTGATCGTGGGACTGTTCATGCCGGTGTCTCTGCTTGTATCAAGCGGGATTTGGATCATGATGAGTCCTCGCAGATACTTTATGCGCCTGAGTGCGTCAGTATCGTTTCCTGTTGTCATCGGATGTTTTATAGTACTATGGTTACTTGGAGAGAGTGAGAGTTCCAGGGAGACCCTCAGGATATATCAGGAAGTTCTTAATTCAGTCATTCAGATGCTGATGGGAACTCAGATGGCGGGAACTGACAGTAATACGATGAGTAGTTTCGTGAATGATATGATCATTCGGTTCGGATTGTTCATCTACCTGATTCAATTCCTTGCGGCCGTCTATATCAGTGAGATCTTTCTGCACAGGAATTCCTCATCATTCGAACAGCGGATGATGCAGTGGAAAGTTCCGCAGGAAGTGCTCTGGGTGTTTCTGGGAGCATTCACACTCGTTCTGGTAACGTTCTTTACAGAGTCTACTCTCGTAGAGATTATTGCGTACAACATCAGCAGCGCTCTTGCCCTGCTGTATGCAGTACATGGAGTCTCGATAGCTGTCTATCTGCTGAAGAAGAAGTTGGAGCACCTCAGAGTTCTGAGAACGTTCAATTTCTCTCTCATGCTGATGGCACTGCCGGGAATCAATGTGGTAGCGTTTCTCGGATTCGCATTACTGGGAATCAGTGAGACCTGGGTCACATATCGTAAACATGAGTAAGGAGAAAAGGGAATTATGAAAATTATTTTAAATCAGGATGTTCATAATCTCGGAGAAGAAGGGGACGTGGTAGAAGTCAAGAACGGCTATGCACGGAATTTCCTTCTTCCCAAAAATTTTGCAGTTCTGTTCAATAAGGCGAATCAGGCTATCTTTGCCGGAAAGGCAAAGGCTATCGAGAAGAGAAAGGAAGATAAGCGTAAAGCAGCTTCCACTCTCAGAGAGAGACTTGATTCCATGACACTGACACTTACCGTATCAGCCGGTGAAAGTGGTAAGCTTTTCGGGTCTGTGACGAACACCATGATCATGGAAGCCCTTGCCAAGGAAGGTATCGAAATCGAGAAGAAGAGAATCGAAGTCGCTTCTCATGATATCAAGATGGTGGGTACCTATACGGTCAAGATCCGTCTGTATGAAGGCGAAAGTGCTTCATTGAAGCTTGATGTTCTCAGTGAGAAGGCCGTCAAGGATTCTGCAGCACGCAAGGCTGCTGAAGAAAAGGTCGCCGAAGTGGAAGCAGCTGCTGAAGCAGCTGAAGAAATCGAGGCAGTTGTTGAAGAATCTGTTTCTGAAACTGGTGAAGAGGCAGAGGCCGAAGACGACAAGGAGTAAGGGTCCAACCCGTGGCAGATATCGCAGGGGGGAGAATACCTCCTCATAACATCGATGCAGAAAAGGCTGTTCTGGGAGCAATCCTGTTAAGCTCGGATGCATTTCATGAGGTGTCACAGTCGTTGAGGAAAGATGACTTCTACTCACCGGCACACTCAACCCTCTACGATGCCATTCTCCTGTTCCATAATGAACATAGTGGTCAGACAATAGATCTGATCACTATCACTGAATTCCTGAAGGGGCAGAAGCTCCTGGATCTGTGTGGAGGCATGGCCTATGTAGCCAGCCTCACCAGTGAAGTCCCCACCATCACCAATGCGATATACTATGCTCAGATCGTTCAGGCCCTGTCACTGAGGCGGTCACTTCTTACTCTCTCCTCAACCCTCTACGATTCCGCCTTTGACGAATCAAAGGATATTGATGAGATTCTTGATGAAGGAGAGCACAAGCTCAGTGATCTGCAGGTGTCCACCGAAGTATTCTCTGAGAGTTACAAGGATGGGTCTACCCTGGTCAGGTCGACTGTTGACCATCTGCTTGAGCGGGTTCAGCATGGAAACAAGGAAGGGGTCATGTCAGGGTTTTCCCGGCTTGATGATATGACAGGCGGGTTCAGACCTGGTGAATATGTAGTCATCGGTGCCCGCCCTTCCGTCGGTAAGACCGCATTCGCCATCTCAATGGCGATCGATATGGCGATACACAGAAAAGTGGCTACCGGATTCTTTTCGGCAGAAATGACGAGTATGGCTATCATGGAAAGGATTTTGTCTGCAGAGGCTCATGTCGATTCAAAGAGAATCAGAAATGCCGTTCTGCGTACTCAGGATACCAATGCAATCATCGATGCGGCAAGCAGAATATATGAGGGGAAACTGATCATTCAGGATACTCCTAACATCAAGCTGTTCGACCTGAGAAGTCAGGCGAGACGGATGAAACGGGAAAAGCAGATCGAGATACTTTTCGTGGACTATCTCTCGCTGATCAATCCCGAAAGCGGTCCCAACGTTCCCCGTCATGAACAGGTGGCAGAGATCAGCCGCTCCATGAAATCTCTTGCCCGTGAACTGCGTATACCGATCATTGCGCTCAGTCAGGTCTCCCGTGATGCCGAGGGAAAAGAACCTAATCTTGCAAATATCCGTGAATCAGGTTCTGTAGAACAGGATGCGGATGTGGTCATTTTTCTGCACCGTGACCGTTTGAGTGATCATGATGACAAAAATGGGGAACAGGAACAGCAGGTGATGATGAACGGATTTCCCGTTCAGGAGACCAAGGTGATTCTTGCCAAGCAGCGTAACGGGGAGACGGGAGTTATCACCATGGGGTTCCAGAAACAGCTTGTCAGATTTGTAGAGCTTGAGCAGTATTCCTAGCACTCTCATCTATAATGCCGATCATTGAGATATACCGGTATTCAGGAGAGAAAGAAGCGGGCATCGCTGAACAGAACAAAGAGAATCAGAGCTGAAAGTATGAAGAAGCCTACCGACTGGTACTTCATGTATATAGAGACCGGCAGGCGTCTGCCCCGCACCCACTCAATCACAGAAAGAAGTATCGATCCCCCATCGAGGGCGGGCAGGGGAAGAAGATTGGCGATACCGAGGGAAATACTTACCATCGCCATAAGCTGGAGAAAGCTTCTCAGCCCGTTTGCGAATGTTTCCCCGATTACGTAGCTGATCCTTAGAGGTCCGGCGAGTGAAGACCCTGCATCCATTTTACCGGTAAACAAGTCACCGAACAGTCTCCCGGTTTCCCTGATCATTCTACCTGTCTCATCAATTGCCTGAGGAATGGCAGAAAGCAGAGAAGAACCCCGGACGCGGATAGTATCGCGTGCAAACGTCAGCTGAGGGGAAACAAGTCCCTCAGATGTACGATAGGGAGTGAAACTGAGCGTATCAATCTGCCCGTTTTCCCTGTGCACTTCCATCACCAGCCGAGTATTCTGTGCAAGGTAATGGGCGTACACATCAGCAGTGTTGGAAACCGGTTCGCCGTTGATACTGATAATGGTATCCCCCTGTGCGAGTGAAGCCATCGCCTCCGGTGACATCTCCTGTACACGACTGACAGTAGGCTGAATCGCGGAAGCAACTCCAAGCAGATACCTCCCGTCTCTTTGAAAGGGAGTGACAGTCCGTGACATTCTTTCCCCATTGCGAACGAATGTCACAGAGAGTTCCCTTTCGCCAGAATACTCTCTCATTACCGATGAGATATCCTGGAACCGTTCGATATCCATCCCGTCAATTGAAATTATGGTGTCCCCACTTCTCAGGCCGCCTTCTTCAGCAGCATTTTCCTGAGAACCGTAGACGAGAGGATAGTCACTGGTGACGATGATGGTTGCGGGATCATCATAGGTTGTGTAGGGGAGCATAAAGAAAGGCACAAAGAGAAACAAGGCAAACAGGATGTTCATGAGAGGTCCTGCACTGTAGGTGAGAATCTTCCTTGCAGGATGGGCTGCGAAAAGCGAACCTTCAGAAAACCTGGTCATCTGTCGTTCTTTGCGTTCATGCGAATCGATCAGATCCTGTGCCCCTTTGAGTTTGCAGTACCCTCCGAGAGGAAAGATATTGATCCTGTATTCGATACCGTTTCTCGTCCAGCTTTTCAGTGCCTTACCCCATCCGATAGCAAAAGTTTCGATCTGGATGCCGCTCACGCGTGCACCTAGAAAGTGTCCTGCTTCATGAATGGTGATCATCAGCGCTATGGACGCAAGACCGATTAAAAACGATACCGCCATGTTCATCGGATGAACCTCGATACGAATTCTCCTATCCGTTCCGAGATGGCACGGTCGATAATGAGAATCTCCTCGAATTGAGAAGGTCCATGCGTATAATCGCCCTGAAGTGTCTGGTGAACGATTTCAGAGATTGCTGGAAAGGGGATCTTATTCTCTAGAAACAGATTCACGGCAATCTCGTTCGCCCGGTTGAAGGCTATCGGGTAGCTTCCTCCATCTCCGATTGACCGATAGGCATACGCAAGCATCGGGAACCGCCTTTCATCCCAGACAGAAAAAGAGAGGTCAAGGAGAGAGAAATCGAGGGGACGAACCACGTTTCTGAGAGGATATCTGTTGATGTTGACAGCTTCCATAATGGGAAGACTCATGTCGGGGGGCGACATCTGGGCATAGACGGCCCCGTTGATCAGCCGCACCATAGAGTGGACTATTGACTGAGGATGTATCACCACTTCAACTTTCTCAGGATTAATATCGAAAAGATAACATGCCTCGATAACCTCAAGACCCTTATTCGCGAGAGTTGCCGAATCTATACTGATTTTCCTGCCCATTGACCAGGTGGGATGGTTCAGTGCATCAGCCGGCCGTACGTCCTTCATCTGCTCAGTGGTGAACGATCTGAAAGGCCCTCCGCTGGCAGTGATGATTACCGAAGAGATCGATTCCTTTCCATGGGCAGCGATCAGAGCGTCTATCGTTGAATGCTCAGAGTCCACCGGAATGATCGAGGAACCACTCGCTCGTGCCGCTTCAAAGAGGAGAGGGCCTCCCATGACTACACTCTCCTTGTTTGCAAGAGCGAGATCTCTTCCTGCCTCCAGTGCCCAGAACGAGGGAACCATGCCTGCTGAACCGCTGATACCATTGAGGATGACATCACACTCATTCTCCATGATCATCGCCCGGAGTCCGTCAGTACCTGCGTAGAAATTTTTTTTACCATCGGAAATATCACAATTCGAATTCCCGGTCACACAGATGTTCGGGACCTGGAACTCATCAGCCCACTTCAGTACCTGTTCTGTGTGTGTATGACACGAAAGGCCGACAATTGCAAATCGATTACGGTGCTCACTGAGAGCAGTGAGAGCTGTGACGCCGATTGATCCGGTCGCTCCGAGAATCATGACTCGTGTAGGTTGCATGTTCATCATTGCCCCATCTGGATATACAGGACGATATAGTAGAAGAGCGGGGCAACAAACAGGAGAGAGTCTATGGAATCCATGAGACCTCCTCTGCCGAGTATCATCGTACCGGAATCTTTGATGCCGGCGTTTCTTTTAAACATAGATTCAACCAGGTCGCCCACATCACCGGCGATTGCCGAAACCACTGAGAGTATCACAAGGGAAAGAGGGGTGAACATAGTGTGTATGACAGGCGAGAACAGGTAGTAGAGAAATGATGCTGCAAGAGCACCACCGATTCCTCCTATGAAACCGGCGATTGACTTATTGGGGGACACCTTCAGGATATTCCTGTTACCTTTTCCCAGCAGCATTCCGAATACATAGGCGAGAGAGTCGTTTGCAAATACCAGCGAGAACAGGAGGAGGAGAAGGTTGCCGGCATGATCAAGGAAGAGGATGAGGATGAGAAACAGGGAAAAAAGAGCAGGATAGGTGAACAGCAGCAGATGCCGAGATATCTTATCAATGGACTTCTCAAACTGATCGCACTCACCACGGAATATCTCAACAGTGAAAATGATGAGAATAAGAAGTATTCCATAGACCCCTGTGAGGGGAAACGGTATGAGGAAATGCTTCTCGAGGTACAGCATAAAGGGGAACAGTGAGTACCCCGCATACTGTAAAATTGTTACTTTGGCCCAGGGGATGAAAATTCGATGCATTTCCCGAGTTGCGCTTACCATAGCGGCTACTGTGAGAAGGGCGAAAGCCAGATGGTCCCAGTGGGGAAGGAAGTACATGAAAAGCAGGAGCGCGGGAACTGTGGTAAAGGTGAGTATTAACCGTTTTGCTACACTATTCATCGAGAACACCTCCATATCTTCGTATGCGGTTCGCATACTCCTCGCAGGCTTGTACCAGATGTTCCTTTCTCCAGTCAGGCCACAGTGAATCATAGAACATGAGTTCCGCATAGGCCGATTCCCACAGAAGAAAATTGCTGATTCTTCTCTCGCCACCACTGCGGATGATGTAATCGACTGTAGGGATTTCGGGGTGATCAAAATGTTTCATCACATCCTCGGCCGAGAATTCCCTCCCTCCGCAGTCCCGATCAGAAAGCCATCTGTTCACTGACCTGACGATCTCATCCTGTCCACCGTAGTTGATTGCAAGAGTCACGGTTATATGGCGGTTGTGTGAAGTCGCATCCTGCGTCGAAATGATTGCATTCTGTACTGAAGAGGGAAAACGGGAGCTGTTACCTCTGACGAGAATTCTCGCACCGACCGAGTTGTAGAAGTTTATCTCGCTGAACAGCCGGGTGGAGAAAAGATTCATGAGATAATCTACTTCTTTGGAAGGGCGGGACCAGTTCTCCGTTGAGAACGCGTAGAAGGTGAGGTAGGGTATCTCAAGTTCGCTGGCTGCCTGCACGATTCGCTTGGCTGCCTTCACTCCTTCAAAGTGACCCATAGACCGGGGAAGAGAGCGCTGTTTCGCCCACCTTCCGTTCCCGTCCATAATAATCCCTATGTGGGTGGGATACCTGTTCTGTGAATATGATCCAATGGTATCCACCGATCAGATCTCAAGTATCTCTTTTTCTTTTTCAGAAGCGAGGTTCGTAATCATCTGAATGTATGAGTCTGTCATCTTCTGAATCTTCGATTCTCCATCCTTCTGTTCATCTTCGCTTATATCACTGGATTTCTGCATCTTCTTCAGTTCGTCGATCGAATCCCTTCGGATGTTTCTCACTGCGACCTTATACTGTTCCGATATCTGCTTAGCCTGCTTCGCAAGTTCCTTTCTCCTCTGCTCTGTGAGAGGCGGGAAGTTGATTCGAAGAAGTTTGCCGTCATTGTTAGGGTTCAGTGAAAGCTCACTTTTCAGGATCGCCCGTTCGATGGGAGCAAGGAGTCCTTTGTCCCAGGGTTGAATCACTACAAGCCGTGCCTCCGGCACTGAGATGCTCGCAACCTGACTCAAAGGTGTCTCCTGTCCGTAATAGTCCACCTTGATCTTATCGAAAAGTGCAGCAGAGGCTCTACCTGTGCGAAGAGCTCCGTATTCTGTATCAAGAGCGCTGACGCTCTTTTCCATTCTGGATTCACATGTTTCCAATACTTCTTTCATGGTAGCCTCCATATAAGATGCCGTCGCAGGGCGACGGCATCCACTCACGTATTACTGAGCAACTCCAACCTTGTAGAATGCGTAGTCGACAACCTGCAGGGAAGCTCCTGCTTCCTTAGCGACTGCTGCTACTCTCTGTTCAACACTCATGCTGTCATCTTTGACAAACGGCTGAAGAAGGAAACACACTTCTGCGAGGTGTTTGTTCAACTTCCCCTGTACGATTCCTGCCAGTACTTTTTCCGGTTTGCCAAGAGCGGCAGCCTGCTTCGTGAAGATCTCTGTGTTCTCTTCGATGTAGGCGGGGTCAACACTTTCCTTGGAAAGGTATGCCGGTGTGAAGGCAGCTACGTGAAGAGCCAGATCATTCGCAAGTTCAGCCACTGCAGGGTTTGAGACAGCAGAGGCATTATCCGCCTTGACGAATACCATCGTTGCGAGGTGCCCTTCATGAACGTAGGAACCGACGATCGTTGTGTCGTCCACATCCCATACCCGCATTCGGTTGAGAGACATATTTTCCTTGATCTTGGTGATCAGGTTCTTTACTTCGTCTTCGAGAGGCTCACACTTCTCGGTGTATCCGTTATCGATGACCATGTTCACAAGCTTTTCACCGAGTGCGATGAAGTCTTCGTTCTTGGCAACGAAGTCAGTCTCACAGACGAGCTCGAGAAGGACGGCTTTGCCATCACGTGCACCAGCGAAGATTGCACCGTTTTCAGTTGCCCGGTCAGCACGCTTGGCGACTGCTGCGAGACCCATTTCCTTAAGAAGCTTTTCAGCCTTCGCGAAATCGCCGTCTGCTTCAACAAGGGCTTTCTTACAGTCCATCATTCCGGCGCCGGTCGCATCTCTCAGTTCCTTTACTATCTTTGCACTAATAGCCATGTATTACCTCTTCAATCTTAGTCTTCGTACAGAATCTCTTCGTCTACTTCAATGCCGCCTTCAGTGACCTGAACGGATTTCACCTTGCTTGGTTCTTCTTCCTCTTCCTCTTTCACTTCTTCAACTTCGAAGTCACTGAGGTCGGCGTCTTCATCGCTGGCGAACACGACATGTTCATCATCGCTTTCTTCGACGACTTCTTCCTCTTCGATAGCAGCAACTTCTTCTTCAAGATCAGGCAGTGTTTCGATGATCTCAAGACCGCCTTCCGTGTCTGCATCCTGCACCGCATTCGCGATCACTTCTACAAAGAGGCTGATGGCACGGATAGCATCATCGTTTCCGGGGATGGGGAAGTCGATATCGGTGGGATCACAGTTGGTGTCAACCACTGCGATGACGGGGATACCAAGCCGTTTTGCCTCTGCTACTGCAATAGCTTCCTTCTTGGTATCGATAATGAAAATGGCACCGGGGAGATCTTTCATCTCCTTGATACCGCCGAGGTTCTTCTCGAGCTTTGATTTCTCTTTCATGTAGAGAGCAATTTCTTTTTTGGTATATGACTGGAGAGTCCCGTCGAGTTCTTCCTTCTCGAGTTTCTTCAGTCTATTGACAGATTTCTTAATGGTTGTGAAGTTCGTGAGCATACCACCGAGCCAGCGGTTATTGATGTAGGGCATGCCACACCGCTTTGCTTCATCTTCTATGGTCTGCTGAGCTTGTTTTTTAGTTCCGACGAACAGAATCTGTTTGCCGTCTTTGACCGTTTCCCGCACCGCTTCGTAGGCTTCCACGATACAAGCACTGGTCTTCTGTAAATCGATGATATGAATCCCGTTTCTTTCTGAGAAGATGAAGCGGGCCATCTTGGGGTTCCAACGTTTGGTCTGATGACCAAAGTGTACGCCTGATTCTAACAGGCTTTTCATTGTGACTACGGACACATTTCCTCCTAAGACAGGGCAATTTCCCTGTCCCCTTCGCTATTTCTCACCATGTGGTGGATATTCCTCACTCTCGAAAGAATCAGGTTCCAATACTATGTCAGAAATCTGCTCCAATGGCAACCCCACAACAGTCGAGAAATTCCCCTGTATCTCTTTGACAAGAGGAATTATCTGATCCTGAATTCGGTAGGCTCCTGCACAGGACCTGTAGTCAATCCGGGATAGATACGTGCTGATATCATCTGCACTGAGGGGATGGAAGAGCACCTCACACACTTCATAGCCGCTGAAGATTCTTCCCTGATAGGCAAAAGAGTAGGCGCTGACGACCTCATGGGTTGTGTCAGCGAATCGTCTGAGGAATCCATAAGCTTCGTCATAGTCTCCTGGTTTGCCCAGAATTTCTCCCCCCTGGGCGATGATCGTATCGCAGGTGATCACTGGAAGGGTCGGGCAGGGGTGGGTGGCAAGGAATGACATCATCTTCCTCTTCGCAAGAAGGAGAGGAAACAGTACCGGGTCACTCTCCAGGCAGGTTTCATCGGTGTGGGTAGGGCGTGTGTGCACAAGGATCCCCTGGGCCTCGAGAAGTTCCCTGCGGGCAGAGGACTGTGAGGCCAGAATCAGTTCACCAACGATTTCAAGGGGCCAGATCATTGAAGAGCCTCCTCTATATCTTCGATTTCCTGTGCCATCTCAAGCCATTGGAGTTCAAGTTCCTCCTTCTGATCCTGAAGTGCCTCTTTCTTTGAGACGAGATCAGTTATCCTCTCTGCAACCGAATAGTTTTCTATACGTGACATCTGGCTGGTCACCTCATCGATCCTGTCCTCTGCCGAAGAGATCCTTTCAAGAAGTTCCTCCTGCTGCCTGAGCAGGTTCTGCATCCTGTTCTTCATGCGGTTGTATTCTTTGCGTTCTAAGGGTGCCTGTTTCCTGCCGTCCTGTTTGGCTGAGGCCTGCTCATGTGATTCCAATGATTCATAGGCTTCCTTCTGTTCGAGTTTCCATGAGAAGTACTCATAATCCCCCTCGAACAGTTCCATCTGCCGGTCACTGATATAGATGATCCTTCGTGACAGCTGTTTTATGAAGTGTGTGTCGTGGGAAACACAGATGACTGTTCCCTGATACTCTTCGAGAGCGTTGAGAAGCATCTGTTTCGTATTGATATCAAGGTGATTCGTCGGTTCGTCGAGCATAAGGACATTTGCGGGATGAAGGAGAATCTTGAGCAGTGCAAGACGACTGCGTTCTCCACCACTGAGAACGCCGACTTTCTTATCTATGTCATCATTGCTGAACAGAAATGCTCCGAGAAGATTTCTCAATCTCGGTATATCAGTGGTGGAAGCACTGCTTTCAATCTCCTGGTACACAGTGTTCTCGTTGTTGAGAGTTTTCTCGTTCTCCTGGGTGTAGTACCCGATCTTTACCCCGTCTCCGGTTCTGATGGAACCATCAAAGGCGGGATCAGCCCCGGAAAGAAGGTTCATGAGCGTAGTTTTCCCTGCACCGTTCTGCCCGGTGATGGCGAGGCGGTCACCTTTGTTGATATAGAACGAGAAATCTCGGAAGACAGTCAGGTCTCCATAATGTTTGCTCAAACCCTCTACGGTGAACAGGACGGATGGAGCATGGGGAGGAGGGGGAAATGAGATATTCATCTTTTTCAGATGTGGCGGGATTTCTATATCCTCCATCTTCTCGAGCATCTTCACCCGGGATTGCACCTGCTTGGCCTTGCTGTCCTTGTACCTGAACCGTTCAATGAATTTTTCCGTCTTCTCCCGTTCCTTCTTCTGTCGCTCTGCCTCTTTAGTGAGCTGTTCGATCTCAGCAAGACGAGTCTGGACGTACCGGGAATAGTTCCCTTTGTAGCGGTTCAGTCTACCATTGAACAGCTCATATACTTCACGAACCGTTTCATCAAGGAAGTCCTGATCGTGGGAAACGATGAGTACGGCACCGCGGAAACGGTTGATGTAGTTTCGCAGCCAGATACGGCTTTCTATATCCAGGTAGTTCGTCGGTTCATCGAGGAGCAGAACATCAGATTCCTCTACAAGGATCTTCGCAAGGGCTATACGCATCTGCCAACCCCCGCTGAACTGCTCACACCTGCGTGACAGATCGTTCTCGGTGAACCCGAGACCTTTGACAACCTGCTCTATCACGGCATCCCGCCGGTAGTAGGACCCCGTCAGGAGGAGTTCCTGGTTATGGTGCAGATCGAATAGATCTGCTTCATGTGACGAATGAAGGGATGCATCGGCAAGTTTTTCTTCAAGTCTCCGGATATCCTCGAGGAGGGGACGGTAATGATCGAAACCCTTAAGAACTTCCTCTTTCAAAGTGGAACCACGGTGAATGATACCGGTCTGGGGAAGGTAGGAGACTCTCAGCCCTTTCGTAACGGATATCGCCCCGGAATCATAGTCCATGGTGTGAGCCAGGATTTTCATGAGAGTCGTCTTCCCGCTTCCGTTGCTTCCTGCAAGAGCAGACACAGTCCCCTCCTGAAGAGTGAGAGAAATCTCGTCAAGGATCTGCCGGTCACCGAAGGCCAGTGAGATGTCTTTCGCCTGGAGTGTCTTCATTGCGCTGTGAAACTCCCTATTCAGGTGTTGAAGATTCTCATGTGAGTGAGTATGATAAAGCCTATCACATAGGTTTACAGGGTTGCAAGGACTCATCCTTGTCCTGAACGGGAGGAATGTTCATTGATATGTCTTGTACTGAATAAACTCACCCTCGAGGAGGATATTTCCCTCATCAAGGAACACCGTCCTTTCGTTGATATCGTAGAACTCCGTATCGACTACCTGAATTCAGCAGATGCACTTCAGGCTGCATCCTTTCCGGATATGACCGACCTGCCCGTTATCCTGACCTGCAGGAGAGCAGATGACGGCGGGCAGTACAGAGACAGCGAGAAGGCTCGGCTTGCTCTTCTTGAAAGGGCTCTTGACGGAAATTTCGCCTATGTCGATATCGAAGAGGATGTGAAGCGCTCTGTGTGTGTGACCAAGGCACAACAGAAGGGTATGCAGGTCATCCGCTCGTTCCATGACTTCCGTCAGGTTCCCGATGACCTTGTCCACAGGATGGTGCAGATAGCACGTAAGGGAAGCATTCCCAAGGCTGCAGTGATGCCTACCTCAATCCAGGATGTGAAAAGACTGTTCGAGGCATCACGTGAATTGAACTCGATCGAGAAGAAGATCCTCCTCGGTATGGGGCCGTACGGTCTTCCCACCCGGATCCTGTACAAAAAACTGCATTCTCTGCTTACGTTCACCAGTTCTGATGAAACGGCTCCCGGCCATATCGGGGCTCGGGAGATGAAAGAGACCTACCGGGCAGACTCTGTCGATGACAGAACCCATATTTACGGGATCATCGGAAACCCTGTCGCACACACAAAATCCCCGCTTATCCACAACCCGGGTTTTGATGGAATCAAATACAATGCGGTTTACGTTCCGTTTCAGGTCGATTCGGTTCGAACATTTTTCGCTCTGGCCGAGATGCTTCCCATCTACGGGTTTTCGGTGACAGTCCCGCATAAACAGGCGGTTCTCCCCTATCTGGGAAAAGTGTCACGGGAGGTGAAACAGATCGGCTCCTGTAATACCGTGGTAAGAAAAAAGAATCTCTGGGCAGGGACCAATACCGACTACTACGGATTCATCACTCCGCTGATAACTCCACTGCAGCGTGATCTGATCAGAAATGTTCTTGTGGTCGGAGCCGGAGGAGCAGCCCGTTCGTGTGTGTGGGCCCTGAGAAACCACGGATGCAGAGTCACTATCGTCAACCGTGATGTGCAGAAAGCCGAAAAACTGGCACAGCTGACTATGAGTTCGTTTGATTCGCTTGAGAGAGCAGGTCTGTATGCCGATGTCGATGCGGTGATCCAGACAACGACCGTAGGGATGGGAGAGCTTGAAGGTATAGATCCGATTCCTGATTTCCCGTTCAGCGAACATCATCACGTGTATGAACTGATCTATGCTCCCCGTTATACTGCGATGCTTGCCAGAGCTGTACAGGCAGGCAGCAGTATCTACTATGGTCTGGACATGCTTATCGCGCAGGGGAAACTGCAGTTCGAAAGCTTCACCGGCTACCACTATCCAAAGCGTCTACCCGTCACGCTTGTCGACGAAGAAGATACTTAAGGGAACGGTCTTCACCAGGTACAGAGACCTCACTTCCCAGTGGTGCTCCTTCCCGTCAGGGTGTGTCTTCATCAACAGGACATCCTCCTCATCCTTCCTCGTGAGGGAAAGGGGGGTCCCGATGTATTCCAGTACATTCCCTTCCTGATCGAACAGGGTTACCAGCAGGTGCAACGTCTTCTCCTTCATCGCAGCACGGATAACTCGAAGCTTTTTCATGTAGTCGAGACCACCGGCACTAAGAATTTTCTGCTCCTCACCAGTCGGATGGAGTTGCTGTTCACTGACGATGATGAACTCCTCGATTTTAGCCCTGAGCAGGACTTTCACCTCTTCAGTGAACGGTTTCCTGTTAAGCGATTCGTAGAGAGCGGGACGAATATCTGCATCATTGACCTGTGTCTTCACAGGGGCCTCAATTGCAGCGGAGGGAAGATCAAGGGAAATTACGGGGAGAGGCTGAGAAGATTTGGTTTCGGTGTGTTCCAGAGGTTCTTTGGAATAGGTCTGATGGGCAATATGCTGCACACCGATATCCCTGAGAACCTTCAGCCACTGTGCTTTCTGGCCCTGGTTCATCACATAGACCCCGTCTGCTATTTTCATGGTGATAAAGGGAGCCAGTTCAGTATGTGCATCGAAGATTCTCTCCATTCTTGCATCCGTCTTCAGGATCACCCCTTCGATCTGCCTCACCTGTGAATACTCCTGATACAGAAGAGGTATCAGGGAGACGAGGGAGGGAGGGACACGAGTTGAATAATGTCTCATATCCGCAATGATGTCCTGGGGAATCAGGGAGAGTGAGAAGGCTCTGAACAGACTCTGCTTGTCTATCGTGTATCGGATAGTGGTGTCCAGAGCGATGAGCCGGCTGTACAGGTGGTACCTGCCGGTATAGGATAACGGGTTTCCTCTGTGGATTGTGATACTGTGGTCACTGTCGATAGTATCTTCATTGCCCGAAGCATCCTGTTCCCGCCGGTCCTGTTCGGCCAGTATCGAAAGAGCAGACAGGAGAGACCAGAGGGTATCCGTTTCGATACTCTTCATGTGTGCAAGAGATTGAGCAAAGCGGACCAGAGTGCGTGCACCGGATGGTCCTTTTACTTCAAAGGTTTCACTGACAGCCTTGACTGCCGCAAGGAACAGTCCAAGTTTCTCAGGGGGAAAACTTCCTGAAAAACCGCCTGATAAAAGATTCCAGGCAACAGTATCTTTAGAGGTCTCCGTCACTGAGGTGATATCATCTGTCTCGAGATTATGTCTCAGGAAGGATATCAGGCTCTCGAAGAACGGCCGGTGGTCTTCCCACTGACCGGGTAGTTCAACCTTCTTAGGTTCCCCGTGGACTGCTATAGATTCCAGTGCTCTGAGAATCAGATGCACATCAGGACTGAATTCGATTCGTGGTCCATCTTCCTGTTCCTCACTGAACAGCGAGCTGTAATCGATGATACCTGACAGACGTTCTGAGAACAGCGGATTTATGATGATGTGATGGGGGAGGGTGGGGTCGGGAATAACGATGAGCTTCTGTTCAAGAAGGAGAGCCCCGTGCAGACATTCGTGATACTCGTGACATCCGGCACACAGATACAGAAGTTCCTGCTCGCTGATGCTGTGCATGATGGACATAGTGGTAATCAGCTTCCGCTCGGTGCTGTTGAGATGGTTCACTATTCTCTTCTGATGCTCTGGACGAGTCATGAGGGAAGCGAGGGTCCTGTTGAGCTGATGTTTGTTGAAAGGAGTAGTGATCGTTCCGAGAAAGCCTCTGAGCAGTACAAAGTACCTTTCATCGGGTAGACTGAGGAGAGAGGAGTTGAACAGATCGTAGGAATTCTTATCGATCAATCCCAGACCTCCATGCGGTACTGATACCCCTGCTCGCTGAGGAATTTCTGTCTGTTCGCAGCGAATTCCTCTTCATTGCTGAAACGGGTGACCAGAGAGTAGAAGTGGGAATCACGCTGTTTCGGACGCAGAATCCTTCCCAGCCGCTGAGCCTCCTCCTGACGCGAACCGAAGGCACCGCTCACCTGTATCGCACAGGACGCATCGGGCAGGTCGATGGCGAAGTTGGCCACCTTGGAGACCACGAGAACCTGAATGTTTCCATCTCTGAAGGCCTGATAGAGTTCATCCCGTTTTGCATTCGTCGTTGAACCGGTAATGAGAGGAGCGTCCAGTTCTTTTGCGATCTTCTTCAGCTGGGATATATACTGTCCTATGACCAGGATGAAATCATCATGGTGGTAGGCCACCAGCTGTTTCACGATATCGATTTTCCGAACATTTTCGCTTGCAATACGGTATTTTTCCCTTTTACCTGCAACTGCATAGGGCAGTTCCGCATCGTACGGGAGGGGAATACGTATCTCGACACACTCGGCCTGAGCTATCCAGCCCTTTTTCTCAAGCTCGCTCCAGGGGACATCGTATCGTTTTGGTCCCACGAGAGTAAAAACCTCATCCTCTCTTCTATCCTCTCTGACGAGTGTTGCCGTAAGACCGACCCGAAAGGAAGACTGCATCTCGCTGGTGACCTTGAACACAGGAGCGGGGAGCATGTGAACCTCATCGAAAATGATCAGGCCCCAGTCCTGTGCTCTGATTTTTTCCAGATGGATGAACGGGCCTTCCCTGTCCTTCCGATAGGTGAGCACCTGGTAGGTGCACACTGTGATATCCCGTATCTCCTTTCGCATGCCGGTATACTCACCGATTACAGACTCACCTGTGTTTCGGGAGGAAGAAACAGTAAGCTTATCATCGATCTCGGAGATCCACTGATGGACTGCGGCCACATTGGTAGTGAGGATCAGCGTGGTTGTCTTCAGGCGTCTCATGATCTCCATGGCAACAACGGTCTTACCGCTGCCGCAGGGCAGGACTATCGTTCCATAGCCGCTGCCGCCGCCCAGGTCTCCCAGGAGTGCATCGGAGGCCTCTTTCTGATAATCGCGGATCGTGAGAGGAATGCCCTGAGAGGTATGACTCTTCATTTCGATGGGAACGTGTTTTCCTTTCATCAGGGGGATCACATCATCAACCGGATATCCGGCCTTGATGAGCCTGATTTTAATCTCACCCCGGTCATACCGTTTGATGAAGGTGCGGCTTCCCGAGAAAAGGAGCAGCCCTTTGAGTTCTGAGCGAGTCAATACTTCACGTTCTATTCTCTCAGTTTTGAACGTAAGCTCATACAGCTGGGGATCCTCATACGGCTTAAGAACGACCGCTCCGTACCGTCCAAGGAGTTCCCGGACTGTGAAGGAAACCGTCTGCGGTATCTCATAGCGGCTGTGACGAGTGAGTCTCTTGATAATCTCATCCTCTGTGAAACCGCTGGAAGCTGCATTCCAGAGACTCAGAGGAGAGATGCGGTAGGTATGAATATGTTCCGGAGAACGGATCAGTTCACAAAACGGGATGATATCCTTTCTTGCATCCTCTGCACCGGGAGAGTGGACATCCATCAGGAGAGTCAGGTCACTTTGTACGATGAGAGCTTTATGTTCCATGATCAGGATCTGCCGAACTGATCGTAATAGAGACTGAGCAGTGTTATTGCAGTCATCGCTTCGATGACAGGGACAATCCTCACAACGATGGAGGGATCATGTCTGCCCTTAACGACAATCGTCTGACTCTGACCTTCAAGGTCTATCGTCTCTTGAGGCTGTTCTATCGATGCGGTAGGTTTTACGGGTACACGGAAAAAGATATTCTCTCCATTGGTGATCCCGCCGTTAATTCCCCCTGCATGGTTGCTGAGAAATCCTTCAGGGCTGATCGGGTCATTGTGCTGGGAACCTGTCATCTGCGCCGAAACAAAGCCTTCACCGAATTCTATCCCTCTGGTGGCCCCGATCGAAAGAATGGCATGGGCAAGGAGGGCTTCGGTCTTCTGGAAGACAGGTTCTCCAAGTCCGACAGGACAGCCGGTCACAAGACATTCTATGGTACCGCCGACACTCTCCTTCGTTTCCCTGCATGAATCGATCAGCTGTTCCATCTCCCGTGCTGCTTCACTGTCACAGCAGCTGACGAGATTCTCACAGACCACCGAAAGGTCCCGTTTCTTTGCAGTCACAGAGCCGATCTGTGTCGTGTACGCTGTGATGGCTATCCCCCTGGACCGAAGAATCTGCATGGCGATAGCACCGGCGGCCAGACGTGCGGCAGTCTCTCTGCCGCTGCTTCTGCCGCCTCCACGCCAGTCCCGGATGCCGAATTTTTTCTGCCAGGTGAAATCAGCATGTCCTGGACGAAAAAATCTGGAGATATCAGTATAATCATGAGAGCGCTGATTGGTGTTACGTATGATGATCGACAGGGGAGTGCCTGTGGTTTTTCCTTCAAAGATTCCCGAAAGGATCTCAACAGCATCAGGTTCGTTTCGCTCGGTTCCAAGACGGTTGCCGCCGGGTCTTCGCCGTGACATCTGGAAGGCAAGATCATCCATGTCTATCCTGAAACCCGGCTCGAGTCCATCTATGACAACCCCGAGTGCCTGACCGTGAGACTCACCGTAGGTGGTGATCTGTAAGGATGTTCCGAATGTATTTCCGCCCATGCTAGACTCCTAGAAATGTTCTTTGATGAAAGCCGCCAGGTTGACCCCGTTGAATTCGATGCTTTCGAAATCCGCCAATGGTACCACATGATCGGATAACTTTCTATAGAGGCTGTCGCGCTGAAGATACAGAGCATGGAAAGATTCTTCCGGTTCCTCCCGATCGATGAAAGGCGGCAGTCCCTTAAGTTTGATCCTTTCCAGGAGGGTATGTTCCTTCAGGTACAGATAGATGATCACGCCGTTCTCGTTCATCCGGTCTATCAGAGGGTGATTGTCGCATATCCCTCCACCGGTTGCCATGATGGTCAGGTGGCTGCTGTCACGGGCGGCAAGGAACTCTTCATGAGCTTCATACTCTGCTCGCATAAAAGCACCTTTTCCCTCCCTGACATACAGGTCCCTGAGACTTTCATAGGGAATCCTGTTGAGAATCAGCGTGTCGAGGTCAAAGAACGAGACCTTGTAATCGAGATTCAGGTGTTCGGCGCAGTATAAGCCGACATTGCTCTTCCCGCTGTGTTTGATCCCCGTCAGGTAGATCAGTGATGTTTTTTTGATGTCAGTATTGGTCATAATAGGTTATCCATTGTACTGGATACCGGTCTCCTCCTGTTTCCTGAGCTATTGAGACCTGTTTCATACGGTCTCTGAGAAGGTTCTGTCTGTAACGTCGATATTCCTTTTCCTGGATATACCGTGCTTCATCAAGGTTCCTCTTCCTTTGCTCCTGGAAGGTCTTCTTCGGTATCAGGATGCTGAGCAGGAAGTTATGGATGATAAGGAGTGTCGCCCACAGCATGACGATAACCAGAGGGATGACCTCTCTCACAGAGGTGTCCGGAGAAATCTGTACCGGATAGGTCCCTTGATATACCTGAACAGCATTCATCTTAAGTGGAGCAAGTGAGATGAAGAAGAACAGAGCTGTAATGATGAGTGGAAGGATCCAGTAGATTCCTCTCGGAGAGAACAGAAAGCGTACCGATGCGATGAGGCACACAAAGAGAATGAAGGAAGTTGTGAGGGCCACAAGTAGCATCAGCATGCGAAACATGGTACCATGAATGACGTTGATAGGGAAGTGTAACTCATCTCAATACCATACTGAAGCGGAGGTCGTGATGTCGGAGTCTTTTGTGAATCATTTAGATCAGAACGTTCTCACTGAACGTGAAAATGAAAGAAAACAGGATCTAAGAAGTGCCTATTACCGCGATACAACTGCGATCATCCACAGTTCGCCATTCAGAAGGCTGAAGCACAAGACTCAGGTCTTTTTTGCCCCGAGCAATGATCATATCTGCACACGTATCGAGCATTCATTACATGTCGCATCCATCGCATCGACTCTCAGTCAGGGGCTCGGCCTCGATCAGGAGCTTGCCTGGGCTATCGGAATGGGTCACGACCTCGGACATGCACCGTTCGGGCATGTGGGTGAATCGATCCTCTCACAATTGAGAATGGACCGAACCCAGAGGGCCTTCGAGCACGAACTCAACTCCCTGAGGGTTGTTGATTTTCTCGCTGACAACGGAAAGGGGCTCAACCTCACCTATGCTGTCCGGGACGGTATCGTGAGTCATAACGGAGAGACATTTCTCCAGAGTCTCACACCGAGTCACGAGAGGAAGGATTTTGCCGGGATTACGACACGTTCTGGCATTGTACCGGCCACATGGGAGGGCGTTATCGTGCGCTTCAGTGACCAGATCGCCTATCTCGGCCGTGATTATGAAGACGGATGCCGACTTAATATCGTACAGGCAGAGATGCTTCCTCAGATAGCCGTCGACCGTCTGGGAAACAGCAACTCGGCGATCATCGATACACTGGTTCATGACCTGCTCACCCACAGCAGTGTGAGCGATGGAGTGGGGCTTTCAGATGAGGTGTTTGAGGCTGTCCTCGCAATGAAGAGGTTCAACTACGAATATATCTACCATTCACCCCTTCTCAAGGGCTACCATCGCTACTTCCACCGTCTGCTTTCCCTGATCGTGAACTATCTTGATGACCTGTTCATCACCTACGGGTTCGATTATCCCATGTATGAGAGTGAGAAGAACATGCTGGCTGCGGGATTCAGCAACTACATCCGTGACATGGCCAACAGCTATCAACAGCGGGAGGGTGGGTATGACAACCTGATAATCGACTATGTTGCGGGCATGAGTGACACATTCGCCCTCGACTGTGCAGATGAGATCCTGAAACCCACCCACCTCAATGATGATATAGAGCGGTCCCTTACCGGCAAGTGGTTTGATGTGCGCTGATTCCCTGGTTAGAGGCCTTCCCTGATCTTCTCGATCTCTTCTATGAACTTCTCGACCGAGTCAAAGGCACGGTAGACGGAGGCAAAACGAACATAGGCCACTGCGTCAACCTTGTACAGGAACTTCAATGCAATCTCACCGATCGCCGTACTGGCTATCTCCCGCTTACTGGAGGCCTTGATGATAATCTCATCCTCGATATTGAGCAGCATCTGCTCCACAATTTCCTGCGGTATATCCCGTTTCTCGGTAGTGATCACGATTCCCCGTTCGATTTTGCGTATATCGAACGGTTCAAGACGTCCGTCACGCTTGACCACCATGAGAGGTTTTTCCTCTATCCGCTCATAACTGGTGAACCGGTATCCGCAGTGAAGACATTCCCTTCTTCTCCTGACCATCGACCCGCTTCTGTTCTGACGTGATTCGATCACCTTATCATGTGTACGATTGCACTGTGGACATAACACTGAAGGACCTCCGCTCTCATCATCCCTATTATACTATATCGAGGATTCTACGAACACGACAATACGATGCATTAAGTCTCTTATTTGTAACAATTTTTGTACAAGGCGTTGTTAATGATAACAATTTGTGTTAATAATAACAGAACAAGCGAAAGGAGTCTGTATGGAATCTGTGAGCAATTCTGTCAAACGCATTATCGACCGGTCTCCGTTTCTCCATGAGATGCTGATCAGCGGCATTCTCAGTTACAGCAACTATGCAACCTCTATTCACCCCCTTGTCGAAAAGCTTCACGGGAAAGAGGTCAAGACTTCTGCGATAGTCATGGCTATCCGCAGATATGGGGAAGAACTGAAACGAAAGGATCTGGAACATTCAAGTCCGGCTCTCCATTACGAGATCATCATGAAAACGAATATCTATGACATCAACCTCGTCAGAAGTGATACGATCCTTGAGAAGTTCCATGACCTGTTTGATCTGGTAAATCCGCAGAGCGGGGATTTCCTGAACATCTCGGTAGGTTCCCATGAGGTGTCGCTTTCTATCAGTGAAAAATACCTTGACCATGTCACACCGATTCTGGCAGGGGAGACGGTCCTGCTTCAGCAGGGTGACCTTGTCGCCCTCTCTCTCGTATTCAGCGGTGACTTCATGTCAACTCCCGGTATCGTCTACGAGGCGGTAAGAAAACTTGCCTGGGAGGAGATTAACGTGAATGAGATCATCAGCACGATGAATGAACTTACCTTCGTGATCGACCGTAAGGATTCCATGGCAGCTTTCAGCGTTCTACAGAGTTTTCTCAAAGGAGACAGTGTATGAGCACTATCATTATTATCACAGGAGGGAGAAACACCGGAAAGACCACAATGGCCTATGCTCTGTGCTCCCTGTTGGATCTTGACGGAAAGAGCATCGGCGGGGTGATCCAGGTGCTTGCACTTCCCGGCCAGAGCAAGGACATGTATGAGTTGAGCTCGCAGGCTGACGGTTCTTCTCTCGTCATGCTTTCGTCACAGAAAAGGGATTCCTGGCAGGCCGTCGGCAACTTCTATTACAACCCGGAAACAGAAAAGTGGGCGGAGAAACAGTTCCGTGCCTCCTACACGAGTGACGTGATTGTGTTTGATGAGATAGGACGATATGAACTGGCAGGCAGAGGCTTTGATGAATCATTCAGATACGCCGTTGATTCCTATGAGGGGATCGTCCTCATTGTGATACGGGAAGAGAATATCGCTTCTGTGTGTGATCGGTATGGGGTCGATATTGATTCGTGTGTGATCATCAGGTCACAGGACGACACAAAACAAGCGTATACAAGGATACAGAACCTATGAACGAGCTTTTCTGGGCCATAATGCTTCTTATCAACTTTCTGCTTATCATGGCAGCCTACCGGCTGTGGGGGCGTATCGGGCTGTACATCTGGATCCCGATCTCCGTCATGATCGCGAATATTCAGGTGACCAAGACGATAAACCTGTTCGGTCTTGAAGCCACCCTGGGAAACATCATCTATGCTACCAGTTTTCTCGCCACCGACATTCTCAGCGAGAACTACTCGAAACATGATGCCCGGCGTGCAGTAGCTATCGGGTTTTTCTCGATGATCACCATGACAGTCCTGATGAACCTCGCGCTCCTGTTCATTCCGGCCGGCAGTGATTTCGTCCAGGACAGCATGGTCACGATTTTCGCCCTGATGCCCAGGATTGCCGCAGCTTCCCTCCTCGCCTACGGTGTCTCTCAGATGCATGACATTTTCGCCTACAGCTGGATCAAGAGTCATCTCCCGCAGAAGAGGTTCCTCTGGGTGAGAAACAACGGATCCACCCTGATATCACAGCTGCTTGATTCTCTGATCTTCACCGCTGCAGCCTTTTATGGGGTGTTCCCTGTATCAGTCCTCGTGGAGATTCTGATCACCACCTATGCGCTGAAGGTCGTGGTATCCCTGTTCGATACCCCATTCATCTATCTTGCCCGTTACTGGCACGAGACAGACAAGATACATGAATCTCTGTAACAGGTGAGGGGAGCTTCGCAGACACAGAGAACCACTCAGGCGAAAAGTTCTCTCATCTGTCTGACTGCTTCAGGGGTTCCGCTGAGAAGAATATCCTCGAATGTCCTGCGCTCGACCAACAGGTCATCGGTGTAGATGAATTCACCTCCGTTCCGGTAGGTCACCGGCCAGCCGGCCGCTCTGAGGAGTGCATGCGCCCCGGCGACATCCCAGACATAACAGGGGATGCTGATGGATCCCTGTATTCTCGGATGGACCAGAGGAGCTATCATGTGGAGAATATTGCTTCCGAAGCTTCGTATCTTTCCCCGGTAGTTCTTCAGATCGATATAGTGCTGTACGTGCGAGCCCATGGCAAGCTGTTCTATATCATCGCTGAGGGCACAGGGGGAGAAAGGCTTTCCGTTGAGTTTCATCCTCCCTTCGAAATCGAGGGTGAGCAGAAGGGAATCCTTCCCTCCGAGACCCCAGCGTGGAGCAAGTACTATAGCGGCAACAGGAATCCGGTTTCTGTCGAGAATTCCCACTGAGATACACCAGGAAGGCATTCCCTGTGAATAACTGTCTGTGCCGTCGATAGGATCGAGAATAAAGGTGAACTCTCTGGTCTCATCGAAGGAAGTAACCTGTTCCTCTGTGATGATGCCGGCTTCGGGAAAGAGTGTTTCTATTCTCTTTTTGACCTGATTGTTGATGTACGTGTCAGTCTCGGTGAGTACCGATCCGTCATCCTTGTAGGTCACCTGTATCTTCTTCTGGTTCTGAGCTGCATAGAGACCCATCTCTTCGATAAACTCTACAAGCGAATGAAATCTATCCATTGAATACGTTCTCTCTTCTATGATAGGGTAATTGCGGTTATGAAGCAGCATATACTTCAGCCTGTACAATCCTACCTGAAATCGAGTGAAGCGTACAAGGCTTTCAGGAAGAATCCAGATAGTATCTCAGCTTTGGAAGGGCTTGGAGGTTATCCCCTTGCCGTGCTTCTGCACGTGTATCAGGTGTATCTCACAAAACGAGTATGGGTGATCTGTCCGACCGAGCAGCAGGCCCAGGGATTGTACAAGGACCTCAAGGTCTCGAACATCCCCTCTCTCTTCATGAACAGCGCGGGTAAGAGGCTGTACAGCGACCTGTCCGGAGGGGATGATGAGTATCATCTGGTCAAGGACCTGCAGTCTCTGGATTCCCTGAAAAGCGGCATCGTCTTTGTTCCGATCAGGACCTTTGTATCACCGGTTCCCGATGCAGAGTTTGTCTCGAAGACGAAACATACGATCAGTGTCAACGATCCCTTCGATCCCACCTCACTCAGCAGAATGTTCACCGATGCTGGGTATTACCGCTCACCGAGCACCACTATTCCCGGAGAGTTCTCCGCTCATGGAGAAATCTTCGACTTTTTCCCGTATGATAGCGACAGACCGGTCAGGATTCACGGTGACTGGGATAGGGTGGAACGGATCACTCTGTATGACAGTGATACCCAGGATCAGGTAAAGACGGTTCCTTCGATCACATTCCATGTGATGAACGAGACAAGCACCCGAGACTGGTCTCATATGAGTCAGTATTTCAGGGAATCGGATTACTTCTTTCTCATCGGTGCCGAGCGGCTCGAGACCTCTTTCACCTCTATGCAGGTAGAGGCGAAGAGCCTCTACCGAGAGGCCTTTCAGGTGGATCGCTCATCACCCAAACCTCATGAGGTCCTGTTTGATTATCATGCATTCCTTGAACGGGGGAGAAGACTGTCGCTGCTGTTCGATGTGAAGGGACAGCACAAAGCATTTCAGTTCGAGGTGAGGGAAGGACATTCGTACTTCGGCAACTTCACTCTCTTCAAGGAAGACCTCACCAACCTGCTTGCGAACGGATTCACTGTCGTCATCTACGCCGGCAGCGTACTCCAGAAGGATCGCCTTTCGTCGATGCTGCAGAATTTTCGCGGTCTCACAATTCTGCCTGAGGAGCTATCCGGTGGATTCGTGCTCGAAAGTCAGAAACTGGCGGTCATCTGTGATCATGAGATATTCGGTCGCCGGAAGGTGCTCAACAAGACACTCCACAAGGTACAGAGTTCTCCTCTGGACTCCTTTGTCGACCTGAACGAAGGAGACTATGTCGTTCACATCAATTACGGGATCGGACAGTTCGAGAAGATCGACCGGGTCAATGTCGCCGGGCGGGAAAGGGACTATATCAAGATCCTGTACGGCGGCAAAGAATATCTGTTCGTTCCGATTGAACAGGCGAATCTTGTTCAGCGGTATATTGGCTCTGAAGGAGCTGCTCCCAAACTTGATACGCTCAGCGGTACCAGCTGGTCTGCCAAGAAGGCCAAGGCACGGAAATCGGCGGAAAAGCTTGCAGAGCGGCTCATATCTCTCTACGCCAAGAGAAAGAACACCTCAGGGTATCCTTTTCCAAAAGATACCGACTGGCAGCTGGAATTCGAAGCTTCCTTTCCCTACGACGAGACCGAGGATCAGCTTCAGTGTGTCGAAGATATCAAGAAGGATATGGAATCCCCCATCGTCATGGATCGTCTGATCTGCGGTGATGTCGGATACGGTAAGACCGAGATCGCCCTTCGAGCTGCCTTCAAGGCAGTGATGGCTGGTAAGCAGGTAGCCTTTCTCGCACCGACAACGATCCTGGCTGAGCAGCACTACGAGACCCTCCTCACACGGCTCGGCACCTTCCCGGTGCAGGTGGCGATGATGAGTCGTATCGTTGAGAGAAAACAGCAGAAACTGACTCTCGCGAAGGTTGCCGGAGGAGAGATAGATATTCTTGTCGGGACCCACCGTATTCTTCAGAAGGATGTTCTCTACCGGGACCTCGGACTTCTCATCATCGATGAGGAACAGCGGTTCGGAGTGAAAGACAAGGAGAAGATGAAGGAACTCAAGACCAACATCGACTCGATAGCTCTCTCGGCGACCCCCATTCCGAGAACACTGTACATGTCTCTGCTGAAGATCAGGGATATGTCACTGCTGACCACTCCACCAATTCAGCGTCGTGCGATCAAGACCGTGATTGAGGAGTATGATATCTATACGGTCAAGAAGGCAATCGAACATGAGACAGCGAGAGGAGGGCAGGTGTTCTACCTTCACAACAGGATCAGCAGTCTTGATGAGGTTCTCTCGATTCTCCAGAAGGAACTGCCCCATCTCATTTTTGATGTCGTTCACGGACAGATGGATGCCCGTCATATCGAGGATGTGATGCACCGTTTCGTCCACGAGGGAATTCAGGTGCTTATCTCTACGACCCTGATCGAGAACGGGATAGATATACCCAATGTGAATACGATCATCATAGACCGGGCAGACCGGTATGGAGTGTCACAGCTGTATCAGCTTCGCGGGAGAGTCGGAAGAGGAGACAAAGATGCCTATGCATATCTGTTCTATCCTCACTCCTCTCAGCTTTCGGAGATTGCCATCAAACGTCTCAAAGTTATCAGTGACCACACAGAACTCGGCAGCGGTTTCAAGATCGCTATGAAGGATATGGAGATACGTGGCACGGGTAACCTGCTCGGTCGGGAGCAGAGTGGACAACTGGCCTCTGTCGGACTTGATATGTATATAAGAATCCTCGACGAGGAGATCGCTCGACTCACGAAGGAACAGCGGGTGGGTGAAGAGGAGGTCTTCCTTGAACTTGATTACAGCGGTTTTATTCCTGATGAGTATATCAGTGAACCTTCGGTCAAATTCGAGATTTATAAGAAAATTGCTTCGGTCAACAGTGATGAGGCACTTCTGTCACTCAATGGTGAACTTCTGGAACGGTTCGGGCCTGTCCCGGAGGTTGTCGCGAACCTGATGTACATCGCGGAACTGAAGGTGCTCTGCCGGAAACTCGGCATCTATCATCTCAAGGAGAGGAACGGACGGGTCGAGGTCACCTTTTCGAAAGTGAAGGATATCTCCATTGACAAGGTGATGCAACTGATGCAGCTTCGTCACAATAGTGTGAAACTGGATCCCAAAAGGATCAACGTGCTGATATTGACGACTCAGGCGATATCACTCAAAGATAAATCGCTGTTCATCCTCGAGATGCTCAAGCGACTTTTATAGGTAGGAAGATGAGATGGATATTGTGAAGGACCGGGTTGATCTGCCGGGTGATGGCGGGAAACGGGATGTGAAGAGTTTTGTCCTGAGGAAAGGAAAGCTCAGACCGTTTCAGGAGGAAGCGATACAGCTGTACAGTGATGAGTTTGTCATCCCATTCTCCTCTCATATGCTCGATTTCTCAACCCTGTTCTCAAATGATCATCCTACGGTCATCGAAATCGGTTTCGGTATGGGTGCCAGCACAAAACGGATCGTCCAGGAACAGCCCGAGAAGAATTTCATCGGTATCGAGGTGTTTCTCAGCGGGTTCACAAAACTCCTCTCTGCAGCAGGCAGGGAGAGGCTGACGAATCTTCGTCTGATCCGCTTTGATGCCGTACAGGTCCTCAACGACATGATTCCTGACGGTTCCGTCTCAGGGTTTCATATCTTCTTTCCCGATCCATGGCCGAAAAAACGTCATCACAAGCGGCGCCTGATCCAGAAGGAATTTGCGGAGCTCCTGTCACGCAAACTTATCAGTGGCGGCTATATCTACTGCGTCACCGACTGGATTGAGTATGCCCATCAGATGGTTGAGGTGTTCGATTCACTGCCGACGCTCTGCAATCCTTCCGGAGGCTTCTGTCAACCGGTTTCCTGGCGACCGTCTACCGGCTTTGAACGAAAGGGAAGGGAAAAACAGCACCCGATCAGTGAGATATGGGTTGAAAAACTGTGATGCGGCGTACCTGTTCCTTTTAGTTGCTCTGCGTATAGGAGATCTGAAAAAAAAGGGACGGAAGCCATGTCTGCATTGGACTGACAGAACACCTGCCGCACGGACATCCGAGCGGCAGGTTCTGCATTTGCCCTGTGTTATTCAGTTTCGTGATCGGCCTTGGCCCGTGCAATCACGTCATCGGCAATACGGCCGCTGATAGCTTCGTAGTGGTCGAAATCGATCTCAAAAGAGCCTGTGCCGCTGGTCATGCTCTTCAGGTCGATAGAATAGTTGAGCATTTCAGCCTGCGGGACCTCTGCCTTCACAAGGGTGATCCCTCCTCCGATATCTTCCTGACCGAGGACACGTCCTCTCTTTCCGCTCAGGTCTGACAGGATGTCACCAAGGTATTGGTCGCTGATGTAAACTGACAGATTCATGAACGGCTCGAGCAGGACAGGCCCTGCTTTATCAATTGCTGCTTTCATCGCACCCTTGGCAGCGAGGCGGAAGGCCATCTCTGATGAGTCAACCGGGTGTTCCTTGCCGTCTACTATGGTGATCCCGATATCCACCAGGGGATAGTGTGCGAGGAACCCCTCTTCCATTGCGTCATGGAGACCCTTTTCGATACCCGGCATATACCCCTTCGAGACACTTCCGCCTTTGATGGCGTTCGTGAAAGAGTACATTTCCCCCCTCTGGAGGGGTTCAATCTCGATAAGCACCTTGCCGTACTGACCGTGACCGCCAGACTGTTTCTTGTGTGCATACTCGACAACACCGCTTTTCTTGGTGATCGTCTCCCGATAGGCTACTCTCGGAGTCTTCGTATTGATTGAGATCTTCTGCTTATCCTTGATACGGTCGAGTATCATGGTGATATGGAGCTCTCCCATACCGCTCACTGTCGACTCTTTCGTCTCTTCATTGAAAGAGGTCTGGAAAGTAATATCCTCTTCAACAACACGATGCAGAGCGTCGTTCATCTTGTCTTCCGACTTCTTGTCACCGGCTGTGATTGCCAGAGAATAGACGGGACTCGGGAACCTCAGCGGGAAGAAGGTGAATCCGAGATCTCCGGTTGTCAGGGTTGAATTCGTGTGTGCAATATTGCTCTTTGCAATGATTCCGATCTCCCCGGCAGAGAGAGAGGGAACCTCAACAAGCTTCTTCCCGATGAGATGATAAACCTTTCCGGGCTTCTCCTTCTTGCCGATCGTCGGATCCATGATCTCCGTGTCACCGTTAAGGTGTCCCTGAACGATTTTTACAAAGGAGAGTTTTCCACTGAACTGGTCGATTGTCGTCTTGAAGACATATGCTGCGCACGGTCCATCCTCGTTGATATGAATCGTTTCCACATCATCGCCGCGCAGTATCTCATCATCCGCACCGAGGGGATTGACGAAGTTGTTCTTGATGAAATGAAGAAGTGATGCAATACCGCTTCCCTTTTCTCCCGCTCCAGCAAGGACGGGAACTATTCTGTTCTCAGACAGACCCTGACGAAGTCCTTCCCGGATCTCATCGGGATTGAGAGTCCCTTCCTCGAAGTACTTCTCGATAAGTTCATCGGTGCCTTCCGCGGCAGCCTCTATAAGGAGAAATTCGTATTCCTCTACAATATCCTTGTACTCAGCAGGGATATCAGAGACAGTTTCCTTTCCGTTCGCATCATATGTATATGCCTTCATTTCAATGAGGTTTATCACACCCTTGAAATCACTTCCGGAACCCATCGGAATAGTGACAGGAACGTAGGTGGCATCTATCTGCTCTTTTAATGTTGTGAACGATGCGAAGAAATCTGCACGATCCCTGTCACATCTATTCATGAAGACAGCTCTCGGTTTGTTTCTGCTGTCCAGTCTTTTCCAGAGTTTGATCGTCTCGATCTGTGCTCCGTCCCGTGCATCAACAACCATGAGTGCATTCTCACACGTTCTCAGTGCACCAATGACTTCTCCGATGAAGTCGGCCGTTCCGGGTGTGTCAAGGAACGTGAGGAGCTTTCCCTCATATTCCACCGGTGCCATGGCCGTATGGATCGACATCTCTCTTGAGATTTCCTCTTCGGTGAAGTCACTCACACTTTTCCCTGTCGCAACGTTCTCGGCACGGGAAATCACTCCACATTGAAACAGTATCTGCTCCAATAATGAGGTTTTCCCGGTACCGATGTGCCCGATGATAGCAATGTTCCTCAGGTCAGTACTGGATACGCTCATATGTCCTCCTTGATATAGGAGAGTGCATCAATGCACACAGTGCACGCCTACACTCAACAAGAAGTATCGTATGATGTGGATGACCAGTTGTCAAACACTTATTAGGAAACTGTTAGTTTTTCGGGGCAAAATGGGAGAATTCCATAGAAAAGGTCCCTCTACCCTGCGTGGATGATCTGAGGACTGTGGAGTAACCGAAGAGTTTTGCCAGGGGAGCCTTTGCTTCAATATGATCTCCGCTGACTCTCGAATGCATCGAATTGATCAGACCGCCTCTGCTGGTCAGAGAACTCATTACATCCCCTACGAACTGAGTCGGCACAATCAGGTCGACCTTCATCACCGGTTCGAGCAGGATCGGTTCGGCATCTCTCGCTCCGTTTTCAAAACAGATGGCACTTGCAGCCTCGAATGCGAACTCACTTGCAGTGAGGAGGGAGAACTCTACCTGTTTGAGCCTCACTTCGATGTCCACAACCTCGTATCCATAGCGGATTCCCGACTTCACCGAGTTCATCACTCCTCGTTCGATAGCATTCAGATACTCCTGTGGAAGATCTCTTTTGGACAGGTCGCTGATGAAGGTTACGCCGCTTCCGGTAGATTTCGGTGTGATGGAGAGCGTAACGGTAGCCTGATGTTCCTTTCCTGCAAGAATACGGCTATAGGTCTCAGTGTATTCACAGGGCTGTGAGATCGTCTCACGGTAGGTGACCTGAGGATTGCCCACCCTTGCTTCAACTTTCATCTCTTTTGTCAGTCGGGTGACCAGAACATCCAGATGCAGTTCTCCCATTCCTCTGATGACTATCTGTCCGGTGTCGGTATCCTCGTTCCAGGTGAACGTCGGATCCTCGACACTCAAAAGGGTAAGGGCATTCTTCAGTTTATCCTGGTCACTCATTGTCTTTGGTTCGATGGCAACCGATATCACCGGTTCGGGGAAATGCATGCTTTCAAGGAGGACCTGATGTCCCTCCGAACCGATAGTATCTCCTGTCTGGGCATTTTTGAACCCGATGATGACCCCTATATCACCTGCAGCGAGAGAATCGATCGTCTCCTGTTTATTTGCATGCATTCGAACGATTCTGTTTATTCTCTCCTTCTTTTTCTTGCCGATATTGAAGATAGCCGTTCCCTTCTTGAGAACACCGCTGTAGACACGTATGAAGCAGAGGGGCCCGGCTTCTCTGTCATGCTGGATCTTGAATATCAGGGCAAGAGGATGACCGGAGGGATCATGCTTGATTTCCACTTCATTCTCATGTTTGACACTGATCCCTTTCATCGGAGGGAGGTCAAGAGGGGATGGGAGAAGAGCTGTGATGCCGTCAAGGAGGGGCTGCACACCGATATTCTTCAATGCTGAGCCGACGAACACCGGGTAGAGATTGCGGGTGATCGTCTCACTGCGGAGGACGCTATATATCATCTTCTCAGGGATTTCTTCACCCGAAAAGAACAGTTCGGTGATCTCATCAGAGTAGGATGCAACAGCATCTATGAGGAACTCATACCACTGGTCTCTGAGGATCTGCTGTTCACCGGTCAACGGGTGACGGTTCATCTCCGAACCATAAGAGGTCTTGTCGAACTCGATCCTGTCACCTTTGATGACATCAATGATTCCGCTGAAGTCGCTCTCACTGCCGATGGGAAGGAATAAAGGAACCGGGGTTATGGAGAATTTCTCTTTCAACTCGTCGATTGCAGCATAGAAATCGGCACCGAGACGGTCCATCTTGTTGATGAAGATGATACGGGGTACACGGTAGCTGTCAGCCTGACGCCAGACCGTCTCGGTCTGCGGTTCGACCCCGCTGACTCCGCACACGACGGCGACAGCCCCATCCAGTACACGCAGTGAGCGTTCCACCTCTGCGGTAAAGTCCACGTGTCCGGGAGTGTCGATTATGTTGATCTTGTGATCCTTCCAGTAACAGGTCGTTGCGGCACTGCTGATCGTGATTCCCCGGTCCTGTTCCTGCTCCATGAAATCCATGGAGGCTTCGCCATTGTCAACTTCACCGATACGGTAGTTCTCTCCAGAGTAGAAGAGGATACGTTCAGTGGTAGTAGTCTTTCCGGCATCGATGTGAGCCATGATGCCTATATTTCTAATCAGAGTATCGTCCATACAAGAATTCCTTTTGTGTACGGGCTGTTTTCAAAGAGCCCCGAAACAGGGAAACTGTACCATACTTGAAGATAAGTTTAAAGAGAGATGAAGATGGGAAACGAGTCTGTCATCGAGGTGTCAGCAGGAGTATTTCGTAGGGACCAGTGATGACCTCATCGTTGAGTCTTACCTGTTTTCCCTGAAGCAGTTCTGTCCACAGCTGCGTTCTGATGGCTGAATAGGTATGTTCCAGTAATCTGATCTGCTTCTGGTGCTCACTGAAATTGGCCAGCACCACCATCATCTGGTGTTCGTAGGCGGGATGGCGCGGTATGACGAGCATGCAGATAACTGAATGATCACTGGTGCGAATACTTCTGAGAACATTATTGTTACCCATCATAACATGACCCTTTGCAGCATTGATGTACCTGTTGAGCCGATAGTAGACCTGTGAAGGGTAGCGGGTGAGATCACCGATTGCATTCGCCGCACCCCAGTCGAACGGACCGCGGTGAAGGAAGCGACTGTCGCGTCCCTTGTGCGGATCCTGAATATACGAGTAGTCATTGAGCTGTCCGATCTCGTCGCCGCTGTACAGAACAGGTATGCCGTTTGCCACAAAGGCAAAGACCTGAAGAAGAATGATCCGCTTGATGGCAAGCTCCCCCTGGTATTCATCACGCTCATGGATTGCCTTCTCAAGACCACAGAGCGATGCGGTGGTCCCGCAGTTTCTCGCATCGAGAGTCTTCGGGTCGGATTCATAGAGTTCACCACGGGAAAAGGAACCGGGATAGGAGCCGAGATAGAAGGAGATGAGGAAACGTTTGTGAAAGAAGGGGTCGTACCCCTGGCGACGGGCACTCTCCTCATTGAATCCCCATCCGATGTCATCATGGCACCTGACGTAGTTGACCCAGCAGGCAGAGTCAGGAATCTCCTCAGGGATCGATTCGATGAGGTCAGTGAGCATTCTCGTATCCCGTGTTGCAAGAGAGTTCCACAGTTCAACCATCATCGTGACATTATACAGGAGATGGCATTCAGGTTCCTGTTCCGTTCCGAAGTAGGGTGCGACCAGGTGGGGTGACATGATGACCTCACCCTTGATGATGGTTGCAGGTGCAGCAAGTTCAAGAATCAGGCGGAAGATTCGAATGAGGGTATGTACTTGCGGCCTGTTGCGTGAATCTGTACCCCATTCCTTCCAGATGTAGGGGATGGCGTCGAAGCGGAAAATATCCACTCCGCGGTTGCACATCTGAAGCATCGAGGCAACCATCTCCCTGAGCACTTCCGGGTTCCCGTAATTGAGATCCCACTGATAATGGTTGAAAGTAGTGAGAACCCAGGCCGAAAGGGCAGCGTTATAGGTGAAGTTTCCTGGAGCAAGGACAGGGAAGACCTCGTTGACATACTTCTCGTATTCATCCGGCATCGTCCGGTCATCGAACATGAAGTACTTACTCCTGGCCTTAAGGTCTCCTTCCTTGGCTTTCACTGCCCATTCATGCTCATCACTGGTGTGATTGAGAACAAAGTCGATACAGATACTTATTCCGTTCCGGTGGCAGGCCTCTGCAAAGACATTGAACTCTTCGTCACTGCCGAAGCGTGAGTCGATCTTTGTGAAGTTGCTGACTGCATATCCCCCGTCATTCGTAAATTCCGGCATTTCGAATACCGGCATCAGATGCAGGTAGGTGACACCGAGAGACTTCAGGTACTCGATCCTGGAAGGCATGGAAGCGAAAGTCTCTGAAAAGTTGTTGACGTACATCATCATGCCAACCATCGTCGGGTCCTGATACCATGTAGGGTAGGCAAGACGCTGGTCATCAAGGCGGAGCATCTGATCACTCCTGCCAGAGAACATCGTTCTTACAGTATTCAAGAGCTCTTCGTACCCGGTCTCTCCATACAGGGATGTGTAATAGCCTCTGAGCTTTGGTTCTATGACCGCAAACCGTTCCTGGAACCCTTGGATATATATGTCGTTCTTCATGTCTTTCTTTTTCATGTTGTATCTGTTGGAAACAGTTCCATGAAGTAGATGGTACATGTATACATTGACCCATGCAAGATGGAATGTCAGAGAATTTTCAAAAAGAATCGACAAGAGTTGACAAAGGTCAAACAACTATGATAGCTTCAAATCCGTTACGGGGGGTTAGCTCAGTGGGAGAGCGCCTGCCTTACAAGCAGGATGTCACTGGTTCAAATCCAGTACTCCCCAACCCGTTGGAAGGTGGAAAGCAGTTAAGCTTTCCACCTTTTTGTTTTGTCTCCCTCGGTTTCTGTCCGATGATTGCTGACTTTTATATGAACAGCTTGAATATTAAGATGACTGCTGTATACTGGACACATACCAACTGAAGGAGCTTACCTATGAAACATCTGGTGTATGGAGCAGTCCTTCTGCTCGTTATCTTCGGCACGTTCGGATGTGCCGAATCCCCGCAATGGGAAGAAACAACCCTGACGATCGTGAACGAATCCGGAATTGCGGTTGACAGTATTTTAGTCAATGCATTCGGGCTGTCACGTGCGACAACCACTGGCATGAACGCTCTTGGGGACCATCCACTGGCTGATGGAGAGTCTGCTGTCATACCATTGCCGCCTGTATTGTCAGATACAGGGCTGATCTTATTGTCAGCATGTGCTGGAGTAGATGAATTCACATTCTTTTATGACGATACAGTTTGGCCCAACCCTGATGAGGAAGGAGACCGCACAGATACAGGATTGTACTTCCGGTACGATCAGGGGGCAGAGGTCACGGTGACACTGATTGATGATAGCGGCAATAAGAAGTATACAATCACTGGTGCACAGATCCTTCCTCCTACTGCCCTGGTGTTCTGATAGTACTTACCACCACACCGAATCTCTCAGCACACAGTACGGGCTGTCACTTTCCAGCAGTGGCAGCCGTAGCTTCTAGCGGGGATAAACGGAGATGTTTTCCAGTCTGATAACCATTCAATACACACTCAACGGACATTGAAACCGTATTATCCCTGTACGATTACCTGTACCTTATAACAATATAATTCTACCTCAGGTTTCTGCTGCATATTCAAGAAACACGCTGAGCATACCAATCGTTAACATAGTTCCCAATCAGTATCGCACATAATCTGTTTTCCCTGTATTGTTGCTTTCAGTATAATCCCTTTTTGTATTTGCATCCCTTTATGATCTCTGATACACTTCAATCAGATTTTTTATAAGGAGATTGTACTATGAAACGTGCACTGTATGTTGCTGTCCTCGTTCTCGCTGTAGTTCTTGTTGCCGGATGTTCCACGTGGGAAGAGACGACCCTGACGGTCGTCAATAATGCAGGTGAGGATATCGTATTGATTCAAGTGAATAACGGAGATATTTCCAGAGGATCGATTGATATAAATATTCTTACTGAACCTCTTGCACACGGGGAATCCATAGAAATTCCTCTTGCCCCGGTTCTTCATCAGAATGGCTATGCGACCATTACTATTGAAACGGGTCTAAGTGTCAGAACCCTGCGAATAGCTGAAGATCCCGATCCCGAACCCACAGCCCTCACCTTCGGTAGTCCCTTCACCTACGAGGAAGGAGCAAAGGTGTATATCACCTTCAATGATCAGGATGATGCAGATATCAGGAACGGGGAATTCCCAGTGGTATAGCATGTCCCCTTTTCAAGGATACCCGATCTAGAAAGGCCGCTTGCAGCGGCCTTTGCTTTTGCAGAGGGTGTCTTATCTGTGAAGCCCGAGTCTTCTCAGATGTGCCGGATCATCAGAATTTCTTATCCGTTCATCCCTGTATCAACTACCTGCTTTATAGTATAGTAATCGTGTTC